>Ga0207102_1217_pt1 | contig 10110 bp, 6 predicted proteins | sample Alteio_BWMinHeat_80_FD_153573 | JGI IMG/M metagenome (GOLD analysis project Ga0207102, IMG submission 153573) | Enriched cells from forest soil in Barre Woods Harvard Forest LTER site, Petersham, Massachusetts, United States -... | ecosystem: Environmental > Terrestrial > Soil > Temperate forest >... | reverse complement strand
CTCAATGGTTTATTCTTATCTATACGATATTGGAATAAAGTCTAGGCTACAAAGGCTTCGCCTTTAATTTTTTTAGGGATACCAGAACGTCAAACTATTCCTTATACTTGACTTCCATGAGAAAGAGGCCTTGTGCAGGAGCCGCAGAAGGGGCGATTTTGCGGTCTTTGGCGCTAAATGCTTTTGGAACATCCTCTAAGGAACAGTTACAACATGCCACTTCAATCAGCATCCCGACAATATTGCGTACCATTTTGTAGAGAAAACCATCGGCTTCGAATTCCAAGCGCAATCCACCCTCTTGCTCGATCACATCTAGACGCATAATGGTTCTCACGGGGTCCTTAGCTGCAGATCCGCGATGCGCTTCGTTGGCAAAAGAGGTGAAGTCATGTGTTCCGACAAACAATTCCGCGGCTTTGATAAGGAGTTCTCGATCGATCTTCTTATGGACATGCCAATTGTAGAGGCGTTTGGATGGGTCCTGCACAGGGTCCAGCCATAAGTGGTAGTGATAGACTTTACTGATGGCACTATGTTGGGCGTGAAAGTGATGGGGGACTTTTTCGATTTTTTTCACGCGGATGTCGCGCGGAAGAATGCCATTTAATGAGGCTAATAATCGATAAAGATCGAGTTCTTGATCGTTGTTTTCTAAAGCATATTTAAAGTGAGCGATTTGTCCTTTGGCATGCACTCCGGTATCTGTTCTTCCAGAGCCGATAAGTGTGATCTCCTTTTTTAAGGCGGTTTGGAGAGCCTTTTGAATCTGTTCTTGAATTGCGCACCCATTGGGCTGGACTTGCCACCCTTGATAGGCCGTCCCATCATAGGCGATGGTTAGTCGGTAATTGATGATTAAGCTACTCATAGAATCACTGTTCATTTGTGCACGATGCATGAGCTGTTTGCATGATGTATTGAGAAATCAATAAATCTTTAGTTGTGGTGATTTTAAGATTTGTGTCACTGCCTTCGACTAAAGAAACTTTTTTATTGAGAAGTTCCACTAACGAGACATCATCTGTGACTGTGAGTTTTTGAGCATGGCATCTATTGAACCCTTCAGCTAAGAGTGGGTAATCGATGATCTGCGGCGTTTGAATTTCCCATATTTTAGAGCGATCAGGTGTATGGGTGACGAAGAGCTGCGCATTGCTCTCTTTAACAGTAAATTTGATGGGCATTGCGGCTGTTGCGGCTCCGTGGGCTAGGGCGGCGTGAATGACGCGTTGTACAAGTTTGCGCGTGATAAAGGGTCTGGCAGAATCGTGGATACAAACCAGAGGATTGGACTCTTTAATCGCATTAAATCCATTGTAAACAGAGTCTTGCCGGCGCTCCCCAGGTAAAGCAAAATGAATAGGCGTTAAGGAGTCCGTCTGGAAGAGGTCGCGGTAGATCGGTTCACAGACAACAACGATCTCTTTGACTTCAGGCATCGACAAGAAAAGATCAAAGCTGTGGCGCGCCACATTTTTTAAGCCCAAAAGAAGAAATTGTTTAGGTATCGCGCTCTCCATCCTGGACCCTTTGCCGCCGGCGAGAAGAATGACACTGATTGGTTTTTCAGGGGATGTTGGCTGCATAGGATGCTACTTGGTGTGAAGAGTTAATAATAGCAGTTCAGGTGGGGAAAACCAGCGAAAAGGTATTGTGCTGCCGACGCCTCGATTCACATAGACCGATTTATGATCGATCTGAAATAGGCCTCTTTTCAGCTCCTTATTTTCCAGCAATGTACATTTTTCGCTGATCCAAGGTAGATTGATTTGTGCTCCATGTGTGTGACCACAAAGAACTAATTCCCCTGGATAACCCTTTAGGTGAGGGATGCCATCAGGATTGTGCGCTAAAATGATGCCCGGGTACTCTTTTTTGTAGTTTTCAAAGGCTTGTTGCGGGAGGAAACGCCCCAACATATGTTCTCCAAGCCCACAAATATTTAAAAAAGTGTCTTTTATCGGCACTAAAGTGGATTCATTATGTAGCAATTTAAAGGGGGTTTTCTTCAGAAGACTTAGTAAATCCTGTTTTAAACCAATTTTTAATGCCCGAGGCGTGACAGTTTTTTTTATCGAAGTAGACTCAAAGAGCCGAAGAAGACCTTTTGAGATAGTAGAGGAGTCATCATCGATGATATCATATTCCCCATTTTCATTGATCGAGACGTATTGATCATAGTCGTGATTGCCTAAAATAGCATAACAGCCATAGGGGGCCGATAATGTGCATAAAAAATTTTGCAGACGCATCGGCTCTTCCAAGGAAGAGTAGCAGATAAAGTCACCGGTAAAGAGGATCAAATCCGGAGCCAATTTCTGAATGCGATCCGATAAACGCTCTAGAAATGCATCGGAGATCTGATCGTTCAAGTGTAAGTCAGAAAATTGTAAGACGCGTAAGCCATTCAGTGTCAAAGGCAGATTGGGGATTGCTATTGGCAGCTTAGTTAAGCAAATCAAATTGGGTTCAATAAAGCGCGGCCATATTCCAATCACGGAAAGCAGACACCAGAGGTCCCATAATTTATGAGTTAAATAAGAAGTAGAAAATAGTTTGAGCTTCATCAATCACGCAATCATTAAAAGAGAAAGCATAGCGCATAGAAGAAATAAATTCTAGCATTATACCAGCCTCTAGCTGAAATTGCCCATTTGGACTGCGCGAAAGCTCCCGCGATTGTTCAATTTCGGGGCTTTGGCGCAGTCCAAATGGGCAATTTCAACTAGAGGCTGGTATACCCTAATTCGCGGAAAATTTTCTAGGATTGGAGTCAAGGTAAGCGATTTGCAAAAAAAATGTAAGAACAATTTAAACGCAGAGGACGCAGAGGGCGCAGAGAAGGGGAGAGAGAAAGAGAGAGAATTTAATGATATAAAAGTTCTTGAATTGTGAATAATCCTTAAACCTTATTGTTACTAAAAGTTTTACCTCTCTCTCTCTCTCTTTTCTCTGCGCCCTCTGCGTCCTCTGCGTTTAATTTTTTAGCGGTATTGAGGGTATCTGAACTCTTACGAAAACTTTTCGCAATCAGGGAAAACACGCAGATTCATATTGTTTTTTAGAGGGGAATAAGAAGAAAAACTTCCGCGCTGGAGTTCAAGTATTTGACTCCAGCCGCGGAAAATTTATGGATTAGCGTGCGCCAGCGAGTTGAGCTTCTTTTAGGTGAGTAGAAACTTTTCCTGCCATTTTGAACATGTCGATTGCGCTATGTGAGCCAAACACTTTTGCGAGTTTGTCATCAGGTACAATGTTGCGCTTGTTATCAGTTGCTTGTAATTTATGCTTTTTGATGTAATCCCATAGTTTTTTTGTTACTTCAGTACGTGGCATAGGACCGTGACCAATAACGGCAGCTAGCTCTGGGCTTACGCTGACAGGTCTATTGAAGGCTGAATTTTTTTTTGGTGCTGGTTTTGTTGTTGTCATGAGAACACTCCTTGGGTTTATTTGGTAAATTTGTTTGTTACTCTACGTATAGGGATCCTTTTAGCGTTGTTTCTATTTTATAGTCAAAACAATTTCATAAAATTTATCAGTCATTTTACTTAAAAAATTGAAACTCAATATATTATAAATTTTAAGAGATGAAGCGATTTGGGATAGATGTTGCAGCAAAACCTCTTTTTATGGAAAATTTAGACATCATCCTCAATACGCTTTAGTCTTCCTATTAACAAATGACTATAATCCCTTTAAATCAGGCCGAATATGCCGGTAAAAATGCTTGCTATCCATGAACAATTATGCCAGTTGAAGTCGTTGATAGAGCAGCTCAAGGGCGTTTCTACACTTAGCGCTAAACTTAAGGTGTTAGATGCGCAACAGCCTGTCAAAGATTATTTGAATCAATCGCCTCGTCTAAGCGCCCTGATCAAAACACTAGATCCCAAAGAAGAGTGGGCGATCAAATCTGTGCTGACACTGGGTCAAGGGGCTGTAATCTTCAAAGGCTTTGATGCAGCTGAGCAGCCTTCTGAACGTTTAGCTCAATTGTTAAACGTGTTGTTGGAGATCGAGCTTTTTTATGAAGATCTAGGGGGAATTCTAGGTTACCACTATACTGTTATACGCCTGGCAGCTGATAAAAATGAGGGTTTAGCAAGTTCTTTAAAAAGAACCGTTTATTCTCAACCACCGCTTGAAGATATTTCTCAAAATAGCTCTCAGGTGCAGGCTGCAATTCGTTGGGGGATCGAGCGTTTACCAGAAATGTCTGAAATTTATCCGATCGGAGGAGCGGGCGATCGATTGAATTTAGTGGATAAACACTCTGGGGAACATTTACCTGTGGCGGGCATGCTATTTGGTGGCCATACGCTGCTAGAGGGGCTCATCCGCGATGTGCAAGGCAAAGAGTATCTGTATTACAAATTGACGAAAAAACAATGCATCATGCCTATTGCCCTCATGACTTCAGCTGAAAAAAATAATCATTATTATATCCTGGAGATGTTTCAAAAAAATAGATGGTTTAAACGCTCCTCTAAAAATTTCAAATTTTTTACGCAACCATTGGTTCCTGTAATGGCTGAGGATGGCGAATGGATAATGGAAGCTCCGCTACAGCTGATGTTAAAACCCGGCGGGCATGGAGTCATTTGGAAGCTTGCATTGGATCAGGGAGTCTTTGATTGGTTGCAAGCACGCAACTGCACAAAGGCTTTAATACGGCAAATTAATAATCCTGTTGCAGGATGTGATGATGGATTATTGGCCTTCACTGGATTAGGGATGCACACTCAAAAAATATTTGGATTTGCTTCTTGTTCACGCCTATTAAATACAGCGGAGGGAATGGATGTTTTACAAGAGGTGAAATCATCTAATGGGTATGAATATGGCATTACAAATATCGAGTACACCCAATTTGAACAGCATGGACTGCACGATGTCGCTCAAGAACCGGGTAGTCCCTATTCCGCTTTTCCGGCAAATACGAATATTTTGTTTGTCGATATACAAAAAATCATTCCATTCATTCAGAAATATCCCTTACCGGGATTGTTGCTAAATATGAAGCATCAAGTCTCCTGCGTAGAGGCTAATGGGCAGATGCGAAAAAAATCTATTGGGCGGTTAGAGTTAACCATGCAAAATATCGCTGATGTCATTGTCAGTCGCTTCAGCAAAAAATTGAGCAAAGAGGAAGTGGGGGCTCTACCCTCCTACATCACCTACCATAAGCGAATTAAGACAATATCAGTATGTAAGAAAGCGTATGTAGCAGGTTCCTCTCCATTAGAGACACCTGAAAACTGTTTTTATGAGGTTTTACAGAATTATCGCGATCTCTTAGTCCATCATTGTCAGATGCAACTTCCGGAAATGCGTGGGATAGAAGAGTTTCTGGATAAAGGGCCGCCATTTTTGGTCTCTTTGCATCCCGCCATAGGTCCTCTTTATCAGATTATCGCGCAAAAAATCAAGGGAGGTTCTTTAACGTTTGGTTCAGAACTAGTCCTGGAGATTGCCGAAGTCATGATTGATAATTTGATGCTAAACGGCAGTTTAATCATCGAAGCCGATGCGTTGATGGGCAGTCAAGATGCTGAAGAGGTGCTTAAGTATAGTGAAGAGACAGGTAAATGCATTCTAAAAGATGTTACAATTGACAATAGGGGAGTGGATCGGACTCGAGGGCTATCTTTTGCGTGCGATGAGTTAGTGCGCCATGAGTCGATGACGATTATTTTGCATGGAAATGCCGAGTTTTATGCAGAAGGGGTTGTGTTTTCAGGATCACAGACGATTGAAGTGCCTGCAGGTTATCGTATGACCGCATCTGAAGTTGATGGCAAGCTCATCTATTGCACAGAAGCCATTCATGGCCCTGGTTGGTACTGGAAGTATACGTTTGATGCAGGCAATCGCATACAATTAGAAAAGTAACAGTTAAGACACGTCTCCTTCGTCAGCACAAAAAGAAGGTAGCCAGGGCGTCCCGCCCTGAGGCACAGGGCGGGACGCCCTGGCTACCTTTTTTTGCGTTAAAGCGAAGATCGCGAAGAAGAGATTAAAGCAAGGCGAAGCCTGAGAAGGTAGCCAGGGCGTCTCGCCCTGTGCCTCAGGGCGGGACGCCCTGGATACCTTTTTCGTTCAGATATCCCTACAAAGGAGGGGTATCTGAAATGAATAAAATGACATATGTCAAACTAAATCGGGTATTTCCGCTAATGTCCATTGTTTAAGAGCTCGTATAGCGCTCTACAAAGGGACAGCCTTCACAGCTCGCTTCATAATGGATGCAAAAGTCACGATGTAGTTGATAAGCGCCTTGCTCTGTATCTAGGCGATTTAAGACATTCCCTTTTGAGGTATCTCCAAAGAAACGATGAATTAAATAACGGCTCTTGCTGCTTTTTGCAGCGGATAGAGCGGCATATAAGCGATGGAAAACACCGATTTCTTGCCAATTTGCTCTGGCTGAAATGTCTGCGTAGAGTAGGGGGAAAAAGCCATTGACAATTACTTCTCGCTTAAAATCATCTCCAATCAAAGGCAGAAATATGGCCGCTTTCTCTTTTTCGAAGAGGTAATGAGTATTCCAATAAGAATCCACGTACATGGGTAGCTCTTCGATGAGCTTTTGGTAAAGGGCTGTCTTTGCTTGTTTAGGATGCGGTGTATTCCACGAACTTTCCCAATTGTGACTTAATTGTTTGTAAAGTAGTGTAAAGCTTTTATCGCGCAGTAGCTTGACCATAAAGACCAGGCGCCGAATCGGATGGTTTAAAGGTCTAATCTGGTTTAGAGTTAATTGCAGAGTAAAGGATTTATCTGCTTGAGCCAGGTTATCGGCCTCTTTTAGTAAAACGTTATAATGGGCTGAGTGCCCCCATTTATCTAGATATTTTTTTTGAAAAAATCCACACACATGCATCCCTAGGGCTAGCAATTGGTTTTCTGTGAGGTTAGGGAAGTTGCGCAGGTAGAGAAAGAGCTCAACTCGCTGGCGCACGCTAATCCATAAATTTTCCGCGGCTGGAGTCAAATACTTGAACTCCAGCGCGGAAGTTTTTCTTCTTATTCCCCTCTAAAAAACAATATGAATCTGCGTGTTTTCCCTGATTGCGAAAAGTTTTCGTAAGAGTTCAGATACCCTCAATACCGCTAAAAAATTAAACGCAGAGGACGCAGAGGGCGCAGAGAAAAGAGAGAGAGAGAGAGGTAAAACTTTTAGTAACAATAAGGTTTAAGGATTATTCACAATTCAAGAACTTTTATATCATTAAATTCTCTCTCTTTCTCTCTCCCCTTCTCTGCGCCCTCTGCGTCCTCTGCGTTTAAATTGTTCTTACATTTTTTTTGCAAATCGCTTACCTTGACTCCAATCCTAGAAAATTTTCCGCGAATTAGGGTATACCAGCCTCTAGTTGAAATTGCCCATTTGGACTGCGCCAAAGCCCCGAAATTGAACAATCGCGGGAGCTTTCGCGCAGTCCAAATGGGCAATTTCAGCTAGAGGCTGGTATAATGCTAGAATTTATTTCTTCTATGCGCTATGCTTTCTCTTTTAATGATTGCGTGATTGATGAAGCTCAAACTATTTTCTACTTCTTATTTAACTCATAAATTATGGGACCTCTGGTGTCTGCTTTCCGTGATTGGAATATGGCCGCGCTTTATTGAACCCAATTTGATTTGCTTAACTAAGCTGCCAATAGCAATCCCCAATCTGCCTTTGACACTGAATGGCTTACGCGTCTTACAATTTTCTGACTTACACTTGAACGATCAGATCTCCGATGCATTTCTAGAGCGTTTATCGGATCGCATTCAGAAATTGGCTCCGGATTTGATCCTCTTTACCGGTGACTTTATCTGCTACTCTTCCTTGGAAGAGCCGATGCGTCTGCAAAATTTTTTATGCACATTATCGGCCCCCTATGGCTGTTATGCTATTTTAGGCAATCACGACTATGATCAATACGTCTCGATCAATGAAAATGGGGAATATGATATCATCGATGATGACTCCTCTACTATCTCAAAAGGTCTTCTTCGGCTCTTTGAGTCTACTTCGATAAAAAAAACTGTCACGCCTCGGGCATTAAAAATTGGTTTAAAACAGGATTTACTAAGTCTTCTGAAGAAAACCCCCTTTAAATTGCTACATAATGAATCCACTTTAGTGCCGATAAAAGACACTTTTTTAAATATTTGTGGGCTTGGAGAACATATGTTGGGGCGTTTCCTCCCGCAACAAGCCTTTGAAAACTACAAAAAAGAGTACCCGGGCATCATTTTAGCGCACAATCCTGATGGCATCCCTCACCTAAAGGGTTATCCAGGGGAATTAGTTCTTTGTGGTCACACACATGGAGCACAAATCAATCTACCTTGGATCAGCGAAAAATGTACATTGCTGGAAAATAAGGAGCTGAAAAGAGGCCTATTTCAGATCGATCATAAATCGGTCTATGTGAATCGAGGCGTCGGCAGCACAATACCTTTTCGCTGGTTTTCCCCACCTGAACTGCTATTATTAACTCTTCACACCAAGTAGCATCCTATGCAGCCAACATCCCCTGAAAAACCAATCAGTGTCATTCTTCTCGCCGGCGGCAAAGGGTCCAGGATGGAGAGCGCGATACCTAAACAATTTCTTCTTTTGGGCTTAAAAAATGTGGCGCGCCACAGCTTTGATCTTTTCTTGTCGATGCCTGAAGTCAAAGAGATCGTTGTTGTCTGTGAACCGATCTACCGCGACCTCTTCCAGACGGACTCCTTAACGCCTATTCATTTTGCTTTACCTGGGGAGCGCCGGCAAGACTCTGTTTACAATGGATTTAATGCGATTAAAGAGTCCAATCCTCTGGTTTGTATCCACGATTCTGCCAGACCCTTTATCACGCGCAAACTTGTACAACGCGTCATTCACGCCGCCCTAGCCCACGGAGCCGCAACAGCCGCAATGCCCATCAAATTTACTGTTAAAGAGAGCAATGCGCAGCTCTTCGTCACCCATACACCTGATCGCTCTAAAATATGGGAAATTCAAACGCCGCAGATCATCGATTACCCACTCTTAGCTGAAGGGTTCAATAGATGCCATGCTCAAAAACTCACAGTCACAGATGATGTCTCGTTAGTGGAACTTCTCAATAAAAAAGTTTCTTTAGTCGAAGGCAGTGACACAAATCTTAAAATCACCACAACTAAAGATTTATTGATTTCTCAATACATCATGCAAACAGCTCATGCATCGTGCACAAATGAACAGTGATTCTATGAGTAGCTTAATCATCAATTACCGACTAACCATCGCCTATGATGGGACGGCCTATCAAGGGTGGCAAGTCCAGCCCAATGGGTGCGCAATTCAAGAACAGATTCAAAAGGCTCTCCAAACCGCCTTAAAAAAGGAGATCACACTTATCGGCTCTGGAAGAACAGATACCGGAGTGCATGCCAAAGGACAAATCGCTCACTTTAAATATGCTTTAGAAAACAACGATCAAGAACTCGATCTTTATCGATTATTAGCCTCATTAAATGGCATTCTTCCGCGCGACATCCGCGTGAAAAAAATCGAAAAAGTCCCCCATCACTTTCACGCCCAACATAGTGCCATCAGTAAAGTCTATCACTACCACTTATGGCTGGACCCTGTGCAGGACCCATCCAAACGCCTCTACAATTGGCATGTCCATAAGAAGATCGATCGAGAACTCCTTATCAAAGCCGCGGAATTGTTTGTCGGAACACATGACTTCACCTCTTTTGCCAACGAAGCGCATCGCGGATCTGCAGCTAAGGACCCCGTGAGAACCATTATGCGTCTAGATGTGATCGAGCAAGAGGGTGGATTGCGCTTGGAATTCGAAGCCGATGGTTTTCTCTACAAAATGGTACGCAATATTGTCGGGATGCTGATTGAAGTGGCATGTTGTAACTGTTCCTTAGAGGATGTTCCAAAAGCATTTAGCGCCAAAGACCGCAAAATCGCCCCTTCTGCGGCTCCTGCACAAGGCCTCTTTCTCATGGAAGTCAAGTATAAGGAATAGTTTGACGTTCTGGTATCCCTAAAAAAATTAAAGGCGAAGCCTTTGTAGCCTAGACTTTATTCCAATATCGTATAGATAAGAATAAACCATTGAG
>Ga0207102_1216_pt1 | contig 10148 bp, 9 predicted proteins | sample Alteio_BWMinHeat_80_FD_153573 | JGI IMG/M metagenome (GOLD analysis project Ga0207102, IMG submission 153573) | Enriched cells from forest soil in Barre Woods Harvard Forest LTER site, Petersham, Massachusetts, United States -... | ecosystem: Environmental > Terrestrial > Soil > Temperate forest >... | reverse complement strand
CGGGCACCCTCGTAGGACAAAAATATGAAAGTCTTGTCCCGTTGAATCGGGGCCCCTAGAAAACCTCCAAAGTCGTTATGGCGTTCGGGGGCACGGAGAAGCCGGGCTTGGTTCGCGAACCAGTCGTTGGCGTCGAGGATGTCATTCCGGAAATACTCGTAGACCCCTCCGTGATCTTCGTTGCTCCCCGATCGCGTCGTTAGGACGACTTGCCCTCCTGGACTCCGACCGAACTCGGGAGCGAAGGTAGAGGTCTCCACACGGAATTCCTGCAAGGCCTCGACCGACACCAAGCTACTGGTGCCGCCAATCGCACTAAAGGCTTGCGATGAACCCCCCGCACCGCTCACCGATGGAAGCGGCGAAATGCCGAAGTTTGCAGAAACTCCATCAATGAGAAAATTGTTTGCGCTCGATCTCTGTCCGGCGACGCTGAACTGTCCTTGGTTGTATTGATCGGTAGGTGTAATCACGACGCCTGGGGTCAATTGCAGCAACGTGTTAAAGCTCCGTCCGTTTAGCGGTAAAGCCTCGACAAACTTTCGATCAATCACCGTGCTCACCGCTCCGGACTCGGTGTCCACCAGGGGCGCACCGCCCTCGACAGTCACAATTTCTGCGACAGCGCCGATGGGCAGGCTAAAGTTAATGGCCAGCGCCCCTTGAACGTTCAACACCACGTCCGGTTTGATCAGCGTCTTGAATCCTAGTTTCGCCACTTGGATCCGATAAGGGCCGGGAGGAAGGTTCGGCACTACGTAGATCCCTTCGCCGTTGGTCTTGGTTGAGTATTGAACTCCGGTTGCATCGTTTACAATCACCACGTCGGCACCAGGAATTCCGTGGCCTGCAGGATCGAGGATGATCCCACTGATCGTTCCTGTCGATGACTGTCCCAAGCACAGGCACGAACATGCAAGAACCAGCACGAGCACCAGAGATACGGCAAACACTCGCAAAGGTTGCCTCCTCATGAGTGAGCGACTGTTGTTCACTCGTAAGGTCTATGCGTGCAAGGCCTATTTTTGTGCCAGGATGTTTATCGTCTCGAATTCAGGACATCGTCGAGGGAGACGTGAACTGGATCATGGATGGTTTGGACTCACTCGTAAGTAGGCGAAGAGAAGTTGTTTTCCACTGGGACGATGACTGCCGCCATTCGGCTCAATTGTGACGAACACTGCATCGATCTGCTCCAGCGATTTTGGATCGTCAAACTTCAACATCCATCGTTTCTTGTTGGCATTGTCCTCGTAGAAAATTCCGAGATTCAAAGCCTGCGTCTTATCCGGCCCTCTCCGTCCCCAGGCCTGAAATGAGCTCGCATTCTTGAACCCGCCCTGTTGGTCCAAGTCGTAAGCGTAAAACACCAGCGACTTCCCTTTCGTATAAAAGACGCGCCCGTAGGTCTTGTTTGTTTGACCAGTCCTCGCCACATCGTAAACTTCTGCGATATACAGGTCCCGCGCGCCCATCAAATCCCGAATGTCGCGATCATGGTCCAAAAGCTCTTGCTGCTTGGAGATCTCCTCCTGTTGCTGGTCCACCGTACGCTCGCGGTCGCGCAGGACTTGCGTGAGATCCTCAACTTTCCCTTCCAAAGCGGCTGCACGTGTTGCCGCATGCTGCTTTTCCTCGGTCTCGATATCAATCCTTTTCTGAAGCTCCTGTAGCTTTGCTTGTGCGGCTTCGAATTGTGCCGTTGTTTGGTCTTGATGTTCCTTCACCGAGGCATCCGCCGTCGGACCGCTTTCAGGGATCGTTTTCATCTCCCCGCTTGTGGTTTCGATCTTGTTGAGTAATGCCGCCTGCCCTTCAAGTTGCCGCTGCAAGTCGCCGATAGTTTTGTCTTCTTGCGAAAGTTTTGCCATGAGCTGAGCGCGTTCATGGCCAGCATCACTCAGTTGTTCTTGCAGAGACCCGGTAGAGCTAGGCGGCGGTGGAACATTCCTCTCAGTGACCTCCGCTCCCCGTCGGATGCCAATTCGATAGGCTGCAATCCCCAAGGCCAGCGCCAGGAGAATGCATGCGGCAAAAGGCATCCAGACTTCCCGCCAGCGAATCCGTGAAGGTCGATATGTAAATCGCCGGCCCACGGTTGTGTCCAGGTTCTCATGGGCACCTGATTCGTCGGATTGTGGGGGTCGGCTTTCCTCTTTCAGTCGCTCCAACAATGTGGTCTCGGCCTTTTCTACCGACCACGAGTGGTCTATGAGAGTTTCTTCTGGAGGACAATCGGACGCGAAGGCTCGTGCCGCTCCGTCGGCCGCGGCCCGGTATTCCTTCATTGCTTGACGACACGAAGGACAAGCCTTCAGATGCTCCTCCAGCTTATTGCGCTCTTCGCCGGTCAAATCGCCCGAAGTCGCTATAGCGCACAACTGAAGGAATTCTTCATGCGTACCCATTTGCCCCAACGCGTCGGCCTCTCGGCCATTTCAGATCCTCTGCCATGCCGTTATCTGTTTCCCAATTCCCTTTCGGAGGAGACTTGCTTCCGGATTTTGTCCAAGCCTCTGTAATAGTGATGCCGAACATTTACGTGAGATTGGCCTAGCTTCTCACTTATTTCCAGCAAGGTGTACCCCTCGAAGAAATGGAGTCGAAGGGTTTCTCGCTGATCCGCGGTCAATCGGTCCAGAATCTCCCTCCAGCCATTCCGGCCGAACAGCCCCTCAACGGAATGGTCGTAGTCTGCCACCGCATTGACGACACACTCTTCCCCAGGTGTTTTGTCCATATTTACAGACGAATAGAAACGACGTGAGTTTAGATGACGTCTTCGAACAAAAGCTTGCGTGTAGGCAACTTGGACTATCCAGGCGCGCGCTGATCCTTTTGTCTTGTCAAAGAGCGCGCTTTTCCGATGGATGTACAGAAACACCTCCTGAACCAGGTCATCCGCCTCACCATCATCCCCAAGGATTCTCTGTCCTACACATCGAACAAGCCGCGCGTAACGACGAAATACTATTCCGAAGGCCTCACGATTTCCTGTTTGGACGGACGCCAGAAGAGCTTCGTCTGGGATGTCGGCTATCTCCCCGCCGTCTGGCGACACTTCTTCTATCGGGTAGCGAGTGAGGGGTAAAGCCGGGAAGCGAGTTGTCGTAGTCCAACTCACCGGACGATAGACTCTGCAAAAGGATTTATCATTCAGCTCTTCATCTATCGAAACAGCTGACCTCCAAGACCCGAACCACTGTTGCACTTAGAAGTGTTCAGTTCGTTCGGTACGAATCGACTTGCGACGGATTGTGGATTTCATCAAACGCTCTGTGGAGCCGGCGAGCTTGAGCTGTTCGAGCCCCCATTCCAAAAGGATGGCCCCAAGGTTCCCCAGCGACCGTTGTTCCCGAGTAGCAAATTCAACTAATTCAACTCGAAGAGCTGGCCTGATTCGCATGGTCACAGATGCTTTCCACTCGCCCATTGACCGCCTTTACTTACAGTTGGCTGAGCCAATAAACAATCGAAGCAATGCTTCGTTTGCTTCGCGGTTCGCGCACACTGAGAGCGACAGCAAACGGAAACCTCCGTCGAATGCCAAATCGCTACCACTTGTTTGCGAAACCTGTTGCTCTAGTTCAGCGATGAGCCTTCTTCGCGATGGTTCATTTTCCGTTCCCAAGCGGTTCGATGACCCTTGAGACGACTTTCTTCGACGCGTTCTCGAGTCGCCATCGCTTCCGCAAAGTCAGCGTTGAACTTGGCTCGAATTTCTTCCAACTGGACCTCGTACAATTTCATTTCCTGTTGCGGACGGATCGAGAAAGGCTCCAGGCGCTGGAGCACACGAATGAGCTGGTCAATATCGCGATTCCACAAATATAATTCGACGTAAACGTCCATCTTCATATTCTAATTTCTTTCCAAACAGCACAGTTCTTTCTGCTCGTTGCGTTCGCACAAAACGTGGTGTAGGTCTTGGATTTCTGCCCTGGTGAGTCTGTTTACTTGGGCGAGGCACACCCATCCTCACGCAATTGAAACGCAACCTGGAGAGGTGTGCAAACCTGATCCCTTTCAGCTAGGGAGGGGATTCCGACATGGGCTCAGGCGGGTGAGGAGACCGTGAAGATGGGCGAGCAGGAAGTTGCGCCCGAAACGGGAAATGGATAACTTCTCTTACAGCCATCATTGCACCTCATACGTGCGATTTTGGTTAGGGGCGCGTTTGGTGTACTAGCACCGGCGCGTCCCGCTTCTTAACTAGCTTCGCTTTTTCCTTTTCTTCCGAATACCTTTACCTCGATAATGGGACTTCTTATACTTCCGCACTTCGTCCACTTCCTCCGGAGTCCACAATCGAACCCTGACTCGCCCCACCGACTTGACCGGAGGAACTGGGAATTTTCGCTCACGTATCCAACGACTGAGAGTGTCCCAGCTAACATCCACCAACTCTGCAACTTCAACGGTAGAATAAGTCGGCATCTTTATAATCGTATAGGTCTATACGGTATGTCAAGTAAAAAATCACACTGGAGACGTTCGTCGTGAAAGCCTTGAACGCGCCGCCAACAAGAGTGCGCGCGAAGAACCTCTGAGAGGTGGTGTGCTAATGCAAATGGCCTACTCAGCATCTGCAAGGTTAGTGGCTCGCTAACTTCTGAGCCATAAGGAGAACGAGCTTCCGGTGGTGTTCATCCGATTTGCCTAAGAGACGGCGGAGCTTGCCTAGATATCGAGCATCTTTGCCTGAGCTACCCCACGCGATTTCGTTAGACGATTTCCCCGGTGGGAGATTCGGCAGTTTGGGTGGCTCCTCGCCATCGTAGAAGAGTTGATAGAGTGGGATTTCGAGAGCGCGAGCCAATTTCTCCAGCGTTTCGATGGCCGGAACTGTATGACCATTCTCGACGCGAGAAATGTAACAACGAAGTAAGCCGGTGCGCTTTTCGATGTCTCCCTGGGAGAGTTGCTTTGCCTCGCGCATTTCACGGAGGCGGTCGCCAATAATCATGGCGCATTATTGCATCGAGGCTTGTGCCAAGCAAGCGCCTCTGTTTTAGGTTCCTTGACCACTTCTCTCGCCTCACGGAGAACTTCGTCCTTAATTCCTGACAAGAGATGAGTCGCATGGCTAGAGCCTCTGTCGAATGGTATTTTTGGCAGTGTCCGGGCAATACAAAAATTCGGGCAGCTCGCGTGTGCATTCTTGGAAAACTCCCCTGCCTCTATTACGTCAGTCAGCCCCCCCCCTTTGTGGCTGCGTTTCAGTTCTCTTTTTGTGCTCCTGCTTGCTGTGAGTCTGTTCCTGCTTTCACTCCGTTCCGACATCTATCGTTCCGGTCTGGCGACAGTTCTTGTGCCCGCTCTGCTTGTCGCCCTAGCCGCCGCTGTGTTCTTGAACATCTATACGCTGTGGCGCGCACGGAATGAGCAACATCAGACCGATCTCGCCTTTCGTGACACAGACTGTGAGTTTTCGTCCATCTTTCAGAATGTGCTCGATGGCATTCTCATTCTCGACAACGATGGCAATTGCCTGGACGCAAATCCGGCAGCCGCCTCTATGCTTCAGATTTCTAGGGCGAGACTCATCGGCCAGAATCTCGCTCATTTCTTCCCAGCTCCTCAGTCTTTTGTCCACACATGGGAATCCTTCCTTAACAACCGCTATGAACGAGGACTGGTCGAGTTACTGGCTGAGAACGGCACAACCCTGTTTGTAGATTTCACCGCAGCTGCAAACTACCTGCCTGGTCGACATGTCTTCATCCTCTGTGACGCCACCGAGCGGAGACGAGCGGAGACGTCTTTGCGACAGAGTGAAGAACGTTTTCAGCAAATGGCGAGCAACATTCAGGAAATCTTTTGGATGATGAACGCAGAAACTAAGGAAGTGACCTATGTAAACCAAGCGTACATCACAATTACGGGGCACAGCATTGAGTCTCTTTACGAGAATCCTTCGTCATATCGTGAACTCATTCACCCTCAAGACCGAATTCGCGTTCTATCTAAATTACAAGAAATTGTCAGTTCGGGCTCATTCGACGAGGAGTTTCGCTTCATACGCGCCGACCGCGCCGTTCGCTGGATCTGGGCCAAAGGGTTCCCCGTACGAGCCGAAGGAACTACGCGTTGGCTTGTCGGCACCGCCCAGGATATAACTTCGCGTAAGCATGCTGAGATGCAGATCACGGAGCACTTAGACGCGGCGGAGGCAGCTCGAGCCGAAGCCGAAGCGTTGCGGAAATCCACCTTGGCCCTTAGCCAGAACCTCGCAATGGATTTCGTGCTCGACACACTCCTGCAATGCATTTCGGAGCTTGTCCCATTTGACACAGCGACTGTCTTGTTCGCAGAGGGCGGCCCAGACCTGATGGTTGCGCGCGAGGCCCCTTCGTCAGTAAGAAGGAATGTAGGGGTAACCGTGAACACCGCTGAGAATCCGTTGCTTCAAAGAATTCTCTTTGAACACAAGGCATTACTCTTGCCAGACACCGGCAGCGAAGCCGTGTGGAGAAATACGGCTCCGTTCGAGGAGGTGCAATCATGGCTCGGCATCCCACTGATTGCTGCGGGCCGCGTTCTTGGTGTTCTTTCCCTCGGAACGAATAAATGTTGTGTCTTCACGACAGAGCATCTCCGCCTGGCCAAATCCCTCGCCATCCCCGCCGCTGTTGCCATTCAGAATGCCAGGACACACGAACGCGCCGAGATCTACGCATCCGAGCTGGAACTCCGACTTCAGGAACTGCATGAGGCCCAGAAGACCATGATACAGGAAGGCCGAAAGTCACTTCGACAGCAGGATCAGTGAATCTCGAACGCCTCCCCCATTCTGTCAACCTATGAGCGGTAAATATTCGAGTCTTTGGCCGCGCTGCACGATTCGCGGACCGTTCCAAAGTATTGATTTCTGAAATAATGGCGCACTAAGTGCCCGAGCCTATAAGAACGCCGGCACTCAGGGGCACGTTTTACTCCTCTTCGTCCGCCGCAACAAATTCCGGCACGCATGGTGACACATCATGGATCACCGCGAGAGCTTTCCGGGGCAGATAGCAGTCGCGCACCGCCCGGTCACGATAATGCGCAATCGCGAAAAGCAGGTCCACTCAGCAAGTATTATCACCTCAGTTCCGCGAAGGGCACGCACACGCGACCTTCTTCCCCAAGTAGTCGACGGCGTCGTTGAAGAAACTCCGTCAGAGTCATTCCTTCGGAGAGAACCATCAAGAGGTCGTACCCGTTCATGACAAAAAACGAAGGTGCTTTCCCTCTGGTGATTGCGTCTCTCGCTTCGATTGTGATGTCGTTCAGCGCAATGAACACACCACGCGTAAAAGTGGATTTGCCCTCGATCTTGCCTCGAAAAACAAGCAGATCTGCTTCAGACAATCTTCCTTTTTCCCATTTCGATTCCAGTAGATAGGTTTCGCCATCGAGTTCAAACGACCCATCTATCTGTTCGCCGGTGACGCGAAAAGGTTGCCGCGGCTTCAGGTCGAATAGCTCAAACAACTGATTTAGCAGCTTTTCGAGTGCGAGGCCCGCCTTATTCCTGTCGCTTTCTGCTGCAAGCTGAAGGAACCACTCTTTCAGTTGCGCGAGGCCTTCGGAGCGTCGCTGCTCCAGCGATTGTTGTCTCTGGTGGGAATCCGCCTCGGAGACATGCTGACGAGCGCGCTCGGCTGTGGTTTGATCCAGTGATTGCCTAAAGTCCCTGTCCCACAATTCGGGAAACTTGAATCCGAGCTCCAAAATATGCCCGTTCACACTATCAATTTCAGCTCTGGTGATAGGCCGATTTTCTTTTTGGCGATAGGCGAGGCCCGCGCGAACGATCTCCAAAATCAGATTCTCGAATAAATTCCGTCTGCGTTCGAGTGTGAGAGACAAGAGCGCATTAATCGCGGGCTTCTTACTGCCACTCTGCCAAAATTCTCCAACACCCACTTTGGCCGCAACAGTCCCAAAGTTAACGTGGCCCTTCCATATCTTGTGGCCTGAGCCCGGGAGAAAATCATACAGAATGTCGGTCAGCCCGCTAATCGCCCTGCTTTCTTTTAATGAAATCGCCAATCTAACTCCCTATCTTGTCGACTTTGCCTGCGCTCGTGTCACCTCTCACCGTGGCAACTACGTCGACAATCGTCAACAACCGCACCTGACGCCCTACGGGATCGTGTCAAAGCGAACATAGAACTCCTTGGCTCCGCCCGTAATTTGGAAGGCTTCCTGCAAGACCTTGGGAACCGGTACATAGACGCGGTCTTTAGTCACGATGGTCGTAGTTGGAAGCATCGTGCCGCCGGTTGTCGCGTCTTCCAACGGCTCTTTCAATTCGATGTCATAGTAAAGACTGAGATCGCCGGTCGCGTCTGTGAAAATGTAGATCACTCGATGCATTGCCCACACCACCTTTGTAGTGTGAGGAAGTTTCAAGAACTCGCCCTCTGTCCGCATCAATCTGTCCGACAAGGCGAGGAACATCTGAAACTTGTTCAGTTTAGGATGCTCCCCTGCGACTGTGAGAACTTTCATTTCGCTAGACAATTCAGGTTTTAATATCGGTGGTGAGGCTTCGAATTCGTCACGCGGTGGACTATCGGCTGCCGCCTGAATAATTTCGGGCATTACTTGCTCGACCGTTCCAACCTGTTCTCTCCTCACCTCTTGTCTTTGCGTCGAGGCACGGCTTCCCGATGACCGCAGAACTTCCGCGAAATCGGCTTTTCCTGCCAGATAGTCCGCTAACAGAGACTCGACTTTGCCGAAATCAGCCTCGTCGTATCTGAACAACTCCTTGTTTTCCTTCAGTCGTCTATACAGGGCGTCACGGCCCTGTCGTGTGGATGAAGGGACGAAATCGCGGATATGTGGATACAGATGCTCTCTGACAAAGTCTTTAACAAATCCTTCAAAGACATCCCGAGCGGTCTTATAGCACTCGACCACCATGCGAACGGCAGGCATATCTCGGGCGATGGAAATTTGAATCCCCTGTGCGACCCTTTCGACGTGGAATGCAACGCCATGGCTTATAGTGGCGAATGCCGCGTCGACATCGGACATAAGGTAGTCGTCAAGGAGAATACCCCGCAGTCGCACAAGAAACATCGCTTCCTCTATGCTCAGTTGCACCCCGGGAATTCTGTCGACGATGGTTTTCTCGGGAACTTCCGGTATGTGTAGCACCTGTTGCAAAAATCGATGCTGAAGCTGTCGCCTTGGACTTGTCTGACTGACTTGTAAAAGGTTGGCTTTGTCGCTGCCAAAGCGCTGCTGGATTGTCTGATCTCGTCCTGCGTAGAAGTGCTTGGCTTTCGATGGCTCGTACAGCCCAACTTCACCGAGAGCAATTTCGTCCCGTCTTGGAAGGATCGCAATTTTAACGTTCTTCGCCAACGCCGTCAGGCCTCGACTGAGAATATATTGCTGGAACGATTGGTTCTGGTCCGCGGCTCCGGTCTCAGCAATATCTTTCGAAGCTTCCGTTTCCAGCAGCATCACTATGTTCGCGACAAGCTGAATGCTCTCACGGCTTAGAGCTTCACGCCCTGCGGTAGGGTGAAGAATGTTGAGATTGACGAAACCTCCGAAGCTATACTCACTCGAAACCGGTATCGGTGCCAGACCGAACAGATTGCGGAAACCTAGGGTCTGCCCTCCCTGCTGGAGCAGCATGACCTCGCCGAGAATCGAATTGCCGTTCAGTGAGATATCGAAGAAACGAACGAGAACGCGTCCCTGCTGACTGCTAATAAAACTCTGAAACGTCCCCGAAAATTCTCCTTGGGCTACTGCTCGAGCCGACTGCACCGTAAAACCGGCCGACTTGTCCATCAATGCTTTGTCGAATGATTCTTGGCTGATAAGCGTTCCGTTAACGAGGACAGGAACAGGAATGAAACGGACGTACTGTTTGAGATACTCGGAAACCGAGGCTTCGTTCACAGCAAAGGCTGGATCAAGTTCGGCCGTAATGATCGTTCCCGGTTCCCGCTTGTCAACGATTCGCTCCAGATCGATACAGTCTTGCGCAATGCGGAGATCTTCTCTCTTCGCCGAACTAATGAGTGTCACGTCGGAATCAATGTGTCGGGTTTCCACGCGTAACGATGTGCAAACCCCAAAATTCGCCATTGCTCCGATGCCGAAGGTACCGATCACGCCCGATCGTTGAGCCAGTT
>Ga0207102_1215_pt1 | contig 10151 bp, 6 predicted proteins | sample Alteio_BWMinHeat_80_FD_153573 | JGI IMG/M metagenome (GOLD analysis project Ga0207102, IMG submission 153573) | Enriched cells from forest soil in Barre Woods Harvard Forest LTER site, Petersham, Massachusetts, United States -... | ecosystem: Environmental > Terrestrial > Soil > Temperate forest >... | reverse complement strand
GCAGGCAACGGCCTATTTTGCCCAGGCTGCACGGCAAGCAGGCGTAAAAGCCATTGTGAATATGTCGCAGGTATCGGCCCGGCGGGATGCTAAAAGCAATGCAGCCCAGGATCACTGGGTAGGAGAACGGATACTGGATATGTCGGGCATCCCGGTTACCCACTTACGACCAACCTTTTTTGATGAATGGTTCCTGTACATCAGAGAAGACATTCAAAAGCGTGATACGATCGTGCTGCCTTTTGGTAACGGACGTTGGGCGCCTATAGACTCAGAAGATTTGGGTCGTGTTGTTGCCAAAATGCTTACCCACCCCGCAGCATATGCGGGAAAAACGTTTAAGTTGTATGGCCCTGAAGAATATGATGTGTTTGAAATGAGTGATATTCTTTCCGCTGTGCTGGGCAGGAAAATAAAGTATGATCCGGTTAGTATTCAACATTTCACCGAACTGGCTGCGGAAAAAGGCGCTCATGCACATTTCATACAGCACGTTACCCACGTGGCGCAGGATTGTATGGATGGCATATTCGCAGGCACCAATGATGCCGTTGAAACGATCACCGGCCAAAAGCCAACAACCCTTGCTGAATTTTTTACGAAGAAGAAAGCGTTGTTTGAATAACTGAAAGCACAAACAAAAGATCCTGCTAGCGCAGGGTCTTTTTTGTTACAAATTATTATTACACTATAAATGTCGTTGAATTAAGGAAAAACGGAGAGATAATCCCCTCCGTTGGAGGGGCCTTTGGGTATAGCGCCTAAACAATGATCAAAAGGGGTGGGTCTGAAATACGGCAAGACAGCTATTGTTTAAGGACCTAAGTAAATTTTATTTCACCGACTTTCGGACCCACCCCCTTGCCAGCTTGTTTTAGGTGCGTCTCTCTGTGTTCCCCCTCCGAAGGAGGGGATTGGCTTGCACCCTGTAAGCCTTAAGTAAACGAAATTAATTACACTATCATGAAACGTACTATTATTAACAAAGAACTGTGGTATTCCTTTGTAGCTATTATAAAATACTTTCCCAAAGCATTTGTTGCCCCCAAAGTAAATGGCATGGCCTTTTACGAACCGGCAAAGCAGGCGGAGTTTAGAAAAAGAATTCAACACATTACACCCGATTCGTCACGGGCCTGGGGTACTATGAGTGCGGCCCAGATGCTGCATCATTTGTCTTTATCCCTGGGTGGCGTGTTGGGCTTTTTTACACTGCCCGATGAAAGTTATTGGTTAAGCCGCACCTTGTTCAAGTGGATACTGGTTGATTATTTTCCTGCCCAACCAAAAGGACTTCGTTTGCCGTTGGCTTTTGTTATTCCTCATGAAGAGGTATTTGATTTCGAGACAGAAAAACGTCTTTTTCTTGACATTATTGAAAAAGCCTGGCAAACCAATAGTGATGCCGATTGGGGATTGCATCCTATGTTTGGAAAACTCACCCGTAAACAATGGGGAAAACTGGCACAGATACATGTAGATTACCACTTAAAGCAGTTCAATGCGTAATCAAGTGTAGAAATATAGTAAAGCGATGTTATTCTATCCATGTTGTTTTGCTTTCCTTGATTTTCCACCCGTTTGCGCTTTTAATCAATGTGGCTTCGCCGCCCTGGTAGCCAACCCTGAAGTCAAACTTTGCAATGGTTAAATCTTTGTTGAGTAAAATAATACTTACCAGGGGATGTGTTTCCAAATGCCAGTAACCACCCCAATGTCCGTGAAGAATGGGAATAAAAGGCCGTATCATTTCATAACGTTTTTCACTTTCTCCTGCTGGTCGTGATGGGTTCATAATGTTGGGTTCTCCCATTTTTGTTGATTCCGCTCCTAAAAATTGATTCAATGCTGTGTCGTATGCTTCGGTCAAGTAAAGCACCTTTTTACTATCCAGGTTTACTGGTGGTCTGAAATTATCAATTGACTCATAACCTGAGGTTCTCCATTCAAAATTTTTAGAACTGTCAGCAGGCATTATGGCATAGGATATGTTGTTCTGGACAACTACATATTTGCTGTCGGCATTTAATTTGTTTCCCCATTCCCAATTGCCGAGTTTTAACAGGTTGAGTGGTTTGTAAAACTCCCTGAAGGCCTCAAATACCGCTTTAATAGTGTCGTTTTGTTCAATAAATGCTGTTGTATTTGGTTTTATCGTTTTGTTCCAATCGTTGAAAATTTGTTTCAACGTGTCGGTTGATGATTGTTTAAAGGCAAATTCAAATTTGGCATTCAGTTCTCCTGGCGTGTAAGCAGGCTTATAGTCATCTGCAACATTTTCATGATGGTTCTTACTGTTAGCCTTTTGTCCGCAGGAAGAAAGGCTGATTAAAGCGATTAAGAGAATAACGGAAATTTGTTGTATCATGGTTGGGCCGTTGGGTTTAGGGTTAGCTGAATGAATTATTTTCTTTTAAAGAGGTCAGCAATTACTTGCAACAGCGGAACAATTGTTGTAAATGCTATAACTATACCAACCCCTCTCAGGGCGCCGCCCATAAGTATTAACATAACCGCAATCAAGGAGAATAAAACAGCAAATACTTTAGCCTGATTTCTGGCGTCTTCGGTGTTTTCCTGCGCCGGTTTTGGTTTGACCGTTTGACCGGTCGATGTAGTGGTTGTGCCTGTTTTGACCGGTACTTCTGCCGGCTGGGTAGATGGCGTAGGACGTGGAAAAAAATGATATTTTACTTCTGTAAAGCAGTTATACTGGTTTACTATGTTGGCTGGCAAATTCCTGATTGGATTTCCGCTTAGGCGTATATGGTTTAAGTTAGGCAAACGGGTTAGGTGATAATCATTAAAAAATTCAATCCTGTTGTTGGCTAGTCCAATAGTAGATAATGATTGAATTTCGGTTAGTGGATCTATATAGCTAATCCGGTTATCGTTGAGCTGTAATTCTACTAAATTGGTAAGTTTGGTGAGCGGTCTGAGATGGGTAATCTCATTTTTATTCAAATTCAGATGCTTTAATGCAGTGAGTGTTTCTAAAGACTCCAGCTGACTTATTTCATTATCTTCCAGATTTAAATTATTCAGTTTGATCAGGTCTTTCAAAGGCCATAAATCATCAATCTTATTGCTTTCTAGATCCAGTTTTTCCAGCTGAACCAATGTGCTAAGCGGTCGAAGATTACTGATCTGATTGCCGCAGGCATTTATTTCTCGTAAATTTTTTAAAGTGGCAAGGGGTTCCAGATTCGATAACTGGCTCTTGAAAATAAGCAATTCCCTGAGTTGTGTAAATTGCTTCAGTAAACTGCAATCAGTAACCTGGTTCCCTCCAATATTTAAAAATTCCAGGTATACCAGCTGTTCCAGCGGTTGAATGGAAGTAAGCTTATTGAACCCCAGATCCAGGCTTTTTAGACCTGTAAGGTTAGCGAGGAATTTGATATTGCTTATGCCACAATCACTGAATGCCAATTCTTTTAAGCGAGGCAGGCGGCTCAATGCATAAAACTCTTCACCACTAAATTCATTTGCTTTGGAGGGATATTCATTTCTGCCATATTTTCTGTCCCAGGCCGTCGGATTAAAATTTATTCCTTCCAGCCAGGTGCATTCAAATAATTTCTTCGGGATTTCATATTCAAGCTTGCAATGTCCAAGATTCAAAAAAGGGGACCGGGTACGTTTATTTTCTTCGATCAAGTACAATGCGTGGTCGATCATGCGGGTAAGGGTTTGATTTAGTGTATAGAGTTAGCAATTATTCTTTATTGTAACTGTTTTTCAATATACAAACTTTACGGAAATAATGGAAAGGATCAGATTGGCGGGATGCTGGTTGTATGTAAGCCGGTTTTTGTAAAGTCCCTTTTTGACGGTACGGGCGTACGTTTATGAGGCATGGGAATGAAATAGCAATGTATAGCCATATTGCGGTAGAAGGCCAGCAACGAGTATCCATGTGCTACTGAGTAAACTTAATGCGTTTCGGGTACGCATGCCTAACGGTTAGCCTGTAACACAGCATACGGTTAGAAGTATATCGTTTCATGATGGGTTGCACATTGGCGTTATCCGCACAATTTATTTTTAATTTATTGATTTTTAATCATTTGCAGGCGCGGTTGTATACTACATATGCCAGGGATTACCTACTCACCCTGATCTAAGAGGCTGATAAACAATTTGTAATATTCGGGAAGAAATAATAAATTAGTGTAGTTAAGACCCTCCAATTAGTAGCTCATGTCTTCATTTTAGAAGACGGGATGATATTTTATTACTGTCTCCATTATCAACGGGATTTCTGATTCATCTAAAATATTGGCTTTAGATGTTAATTCTATTTATTAGTACCTATGGTAAAAAAGAAAGAAAGAATTTATTCGTCGAAATTAGGGCGATTGGTTCACGGAGATTTTATTGAGCTTTCAACTGAAAGTAATAAAATAGCCGACCTAAAAGGCAAAGTAAATTTAATTATTACCTCTCCTCCTTTTCCCTTAAATAAAAAAAAGAAATACGGTAATAAAACGGGGGGCGATTACCTTGAGTGGTTTGTTAGTCTTGCCCCCCTTTTTTCAGAATTGCTTGCGAAAGATGGATCGCTTGTAATCGAAATAGGCAATGCCTGGGAGCCGGAAAGGCCGGTCCAGTCGCTGCTGCATCTGGAATGTTTATTAAGTCTTGTCAAACATCCTTCGGCCGGACTTCGGTTGATCCAGGAGTTTATCTGTTATAATCCATCGAAGTTACCATCTCCTGCGCAGTGGGTTACCGTGAATAGATTACGGACCGTGGACAGTTATACGCATGTTTGGTGGTTGGCGAAATCAGACTATCCTAAAGCCGATAACAGCAAAGTACTTAGGCCCTATAGTAAAAGCATGGAGAACCTGCTAAAAACACAAAAATATAATGCAGGCAAAAGGCCTTCTCAACATGATATCAGTAAAAAAGGTTTTCTAAAAAGCCATGGAGGGAGTATCGCGCATAATTTTTTTGAAATGGAGCAGTTGAATGGCAACAGGGAACTCCGGCTGCCACATAATGTTATGAGTTTTTCCAACACAAATTCCAATGATTATTTTTTGACAGCATGCCGCAAGAAAAATATAGTTCCGCACCCCGCAAGAATGTCTGGCGGCCTGGTCAATTTTTTTATTGAATTTCTAACAGGCGAAGGCGATTTGGTTTTGGACCCATTTTCGGGTAGTAACACCACAGGTTTTTGTGCAGAGAAGCTACGACGGAAATGGATCTCTTTTGAAATTAAAGAGGATTATATAAAACAAGCTATAACCCGGTTTAGTGAACCCTCATTGAAGTCACCCTTAAAGGAAATTAAATGGAAAATTTAAGTCAAACCCTTAAAAACATAGCACAGACAGATATATTCGAAGTAGCAAAACAGCCGAATAATTTCGTTGGGAACCCGTTTAAAATAGATTATGACAAAGCGAATATTCTAACCTGTGATGACTGGAAGCATAAAGTGGGCGGCATTGCACAGGGGTGTTTTTTGCTGGCTTTTTATGAAAATGATTTTGGGGAAGAAGAGGTAAATGAAATTTTATTATTAAGGGCGCTTAAACCCTGTCCTATCCCCAGCGATAATAATGTAATCAGCTCACGGATCGAATATTTTAAGGAACAATTAAAAACAGCAGGGGCAGATCGGCAAATTGATCAATTTACCAGGTTTGAGTTCAGCTGCTCAGGATTGGAATGTTCCATTCTGGGCACCTTCTATAAAAATAAAGATGGCGTAGTTGAATTTGGCGCCGACGTAGAGAATTTCTACTCACCACACTTGTATAAGGTATATAAAGCGTCAGGAAAATATCTGCAATACATAGTCAATATAAGAGATACCAAAGGTCCGTTGATGCCTGAATCAAATTTTCAAATTGGTACAGTCAGGTATAGTTCCAGCCGAAAGGAATACAGCCCGGGTAACAATAACGACGAAAAGGTATATATGCATACCAAAGATATCCTGGGAAAAAGGACTGCCTTGTTTGGGATGACAAGAACGGGTAAATCCAATACCGTAAAAATGCTCATTGAAGCAACGGAGGAACTGTCGGGAAAATCGGTGTTACAAAAAAACAAGGCAGCGGGTAGTTTTGAAGACAATCTGACTCCCTTTTATGAGAATGAAGTGCCGAAACAAGCAGTGGGTCAAATCATTTTCGATATCAATGGTGAATATGCCAACAGGAATTTGCAGGATGGAACGGCCATTTTTGAAAAATATGAATCTAAGGTGACAAGATATAGTGTGTTGGAAAAACCTGGGTTCAATGTGTTGAAAATTAATTTTTATACTGAACTGGTGGCGGGATTGGAACTGATCAGGGGATATTTTAAACAATTTGGGAAGCAGTCAGATTATATGGAAGATTTTTTAGGGGTTAACCTGGAAGACCCCGACGATGTTAAACAAAGTGTGGCATATGGCCGGAAAGTAGCAGCCTATAAATGTTGTCTGAAATTAGCAGGCTTCTCGGTTCCCGGCCCAGACATAATTAAATTCGAGGGACAGGCTGATTTGAATAAAAGTATTGTAAATGGTAGAGTGATTGCTCCTAAAGAAGGCATTACCTATGATGATGCTATCATGTGGTTTAGCCAGGTTTGGAAAAACTATGATACCTGGGATTATTTAAAAGAGTATGAATCGAAGAATAATGGAAAGGAGTGGGCTGACAACGACCTGAAAGCGCTGCTTCGGTTTCTGACCCGATACAGAAACCCTAAGGAAAAAGGTCAGGTCAGTAGTTATATTAAACTGAGGCCACTATTAAAATATCATTCCTCAACGGCTAAGATATTGTTTGAAAATGAAATTGAAAATTTAGTGCGGGCGGGTAAGATTGTTATTGTCGATCTGTCGCAAGGTGATCCTGAAATACAAAATTTGTATTCGGAAAAAATATGCAGGGCCATTTTCAACAGGTCGATGAATCATTTTATTGAAGCTAAACCAAATAATTTTATTCAATTCTATTTCGAAGAGGCGCATAATCTATTCCCCAAAAAAGACGACAAGGACCTGAGCCAGATATACAACAGGATAGCCAAAGAAGGCGCCAAATTACATTTGGGAATGATCTATGCCACACAGGAAGTAAGCTCCATTAGCTCGAACATATTGAAAAACACACAAAACTGGTTTATCGCGCATCTTAATAATGACGATGAAGTAAAGGAGCTGCGTAAGTTTTATGATTTTAGTGATTTTGCCGATTCCTTAATCCGGTTTAGTGCTGCAAGTGATAAAGGGTTTGTGCGAATGAAAACCTATTCAAACCCTTTCGTTGTTCCTATCCAGGTTGAACTTTTCAAATAACATAATATGTCAAACTTAGCTTCAGGCGGAAAATTTGAGCGGGAAAGCAGGATATCTCATACATACATTATTAATGACGATGAGGTAAGGAGATATCTGGATCATTGTACCATACCTGCACATGCGCAAAATGTAAAGTTGAACGAGTCTTTAATATATGATATCAATTATCCGGATAGCAAGTCCATTGACTACTTTATAGCAGTGGACGGGGAAAATACAACGCTTCCGGTAAATGAGGGCTTTCCTTCATCCCTGCTCACCTTTTTTCAATTCGGGTCTTTGGTAATCGTAGGATCAGATTTGGATGACATGGAGAAAAAACCGTTTGTATCCCCTGAAGATATCAAAAAACTGAAAGATATCAGGCGGGAGAAATTGGTGTTGCCTACTAAAAATGTTGCTTTAAAAAGCGGTACTGATTTTAAAACCGTTGTACGAACAGCTATACAGGACTTCTTTAGAAAAGAACACGTGGGTGATGACCAAAAAGAACATGAAGGGGATGAATCTATGCTGGACACAGTGTTTTGGTTTCTTTTCGGGGGCTATAACCCAACTGCTGATAAGCATCATTATGTATTGTCCCAATGCCCACATTGTGGAACGTCAGACATTGAGTTATGGAAAGATCGCATGAGGAAGCCTGATTATTCCTGGGAATGTACACATTCAAAATGCAAAAAGGAAATCTTCATTACAGATGTATTCCGGTTATTTGAAAAAGTGGATGAAGAAGCCGGTGCTCAGGGTATCGTAGTATATTTAAGAAATGTAATTGAGACGTTTTTGATCATACACATCATAAAAAAATTATTAGCAATAGAAGATGGATTGGTGAATCGGTTTTTAATTGTTAAAGATGGACCATTGAGTTTTGGAGGGGAAACCGCCAATATGCATAAACCCATGCAGGCGATGATTAGCTTTTTAAACAAGACGTACAATATTAACCTGGTTGGCGTTGAATCGTCAGGACCTTTTGTTGAGCATGCAAAACAGATAAGCGATAAGATAAAACCAGGACAAGCGTTTCTGGTAGATAACAAGCATATTTATACTCATATCCTGGTTGGGGACCCCAAAGTGCAGGAGTATGGATCAACGAGTTATTATAGTGGTAGAATGATCTATAAATCCCTTGATGAAAGGATATATGTATTGACCATGCCTGTCGAAAATCATGTGACTTACTACAAACGGCCTGAAATAGCTGACTTTAAAAATATTCAGGAAGTGCTGTTTAGCATTGCCAAGCTAAGATGCGATATTTATGAAAATGCATTGATTCCCATTGCCGTGATTAACAAATTGATCTCTCTTTCCACTCAATCGGGCGCGAAAATATTGGAAAAGTTCGCTAAAAAATCTTTCAAAAAATGACAATCGATCGGGGTATTGAGCCGCTTTTATTCAGATCTGACACCGTATACTTAGCTATCGAGAAGCTGGAGAATTTTTATTCGTCAACCAATAGGAGTCAAAAGAGATATGATTTTCCTTTTAACAAGGAAATAGATGAGCTGTTAAAGAAACATCTTCATAGTGTATTTGGTGGAAAATGCGGTTATTGCGAAGTGGAGATAGATTCTCCTGAACGGGGAATGGTCGATCGTTTCAGGCCCTGTTCGGGTATTAGAGATAAGAATGAATATTTTGAGGATTTGTACTGGTGGCTTACGTTCAGGTGGGATAATTTGATTTATTGTTGTAAGGAGTGCCAGCAATTTAAAGCAAATTATTTCCCTATAAAGGGAAAACGGGCCATGTCAAAAGAGGATGATCTGCGCCAGGAAGAATGTCTTCTGGTTGATCCCTGTAAGGATGATCCTGATTTACATTTTACATATGATGAAACGGGGCTGATTATCCCTTTAACAGAAAAGGGCGCCCAGACAATTGATTTACTTAGGCTGAACCGGGATAGCCATAGAAGAAAGCGGGCAGAAGCATGGAATATCCTGTTTGAAGCTGCTGATGAATTAATGAATGGGGATGATGAGCTGAATTATGGTCGCCAAAGATATTTAGAACGTATTTATAATGAAGACTCAACCATTGAATTTTTATCTTTCAAACGCTGGTGTATAATTGCGGGAACAAATAATGGTATTAATATAACGCGTGACATTCTTGGATTTGGGCTTCAAAGCCCTGCTATAGAAAATAAGGTAATCCAGGAAACAATTCCCGTAAGAGGTAGTATTGTCACCAATGATTATTTTCCGATAGAATATATTCAGATTCAGAACTTTAAAGGTATATCAGATCTTACCATAAACTTCAAAGAAGATGACATTCAAAAAAAGTCATGGCTTTTCCTGCTGGGGGAGAATGGAGTTGGGAAAAGTTCTATTCTACAGGCTATAGCAGTTGGAATGAGTGCAGACAAGGATTTTTTAAAGCCTTTAATTCCTACATTAATTAAGAAGGAAGAATCCAGAGCAGAAATAACCATCAAAGAGAGGAATAGTGAAAATTGCAAAATCACCGTTTTAACAAAAGAGACTATTATACAAACGGGCACATTCAACTCGTTTTTGCTGGGTTACGGGTCCCTGCGACTTTCAGTAGATGAAGTAGATGCAGACATGAATCCAGACGAAGCTAAAATCAGTTACGAAAACTTATTCAGGCCAATTAAACCATTAAATGATATAACAGCGTGGTTAAAAGCGATACATATAACCGATCCTAAATTCTTCGATGCAGTTGCTTTCTCCATAAAACAGCTTTTGCCGCATGATTTTTCAGAGAATGAGCTTACCGTAAGGGAAGAAATAATGTTCAAAAATTCTGAAAAATTATTTTCCGAATTAAGTGATGGTTTTAAAAGTAC
>Ga0207102_1095_pt1 | contig 10210 bp, 18 predicted proteins | sample Alteio_BWMinHeat_80_FD_153573 | JGI IMG/M metagenome (GOLD analysis project Ga0207102, IMG submission 153573) | Enriched cells from forest soil in Barre Woods Harvard Forest LTER site, Petersham, Massachusetts, United States -... | ecosystem: Environmental > Terrestrial > Soil > Temperate forest >... | reverse complement strand
GTTAGCTCCTAAACGAGTCAAATGGCGTAAGCAGCAAAAAGGTCACATGGCCGGGAAAGCCCTTCGTGGCGGAACCCTCCTGTTCGGTGACGTGGGCCTCCAAGCCGCCGAGTGCGGTTATGTAACCGCCCGCCAGATCGAAGCAGCCCGTATCGCGGTGTCGAAATACACCAAAAAGGGCGGCCAGATGTGGATCCGGATCTTCCCCGATAAGCCGCGTACCAAGAAAGCCGCTGAAACGCGGATGGGTAGCGGTAAAGGTAACGTGGAAGACTGGGTATGCGTTGTGAAGCCCGGCCGCATTCTTTATGAGATCAAAGGCGTAACCCGTGCGGAAGCTACCGAAGCCATGAAAATGGCGAACTACAAGCTTCCCCTTAAGACCAAAATCGTGTCTAAAGCTTCGGCCGCTGAGATCGAGAAGGCCAAGTTGGCCGGAGGAACGAAGTAATGGCGCACCGTATTTCTAAACAGAAGAAAGAAATCGCTTCTGCAGGCGTAAAAGACCTGTTCACGAAGACCCGCGAGCTCGAAGACCACATCTTCCAGCTTCGCATGCAAGCCAAGACGGGCCAGCTGCCCAGCACGGCGATGATGATGCTTGCCCGTAAAGAGCTCGCCCGCGTGAAGACCGCCATCACCGCGAAAGCGGCTTCGGCCAAAAGAGCCTAGGAAAAGGTAGAAAAGATTTATGACGAAGCAAACGCAAGAAACCAAAGAAAACGTAAAGCCGAAGCGCGAAGAGACCGGCATCGTAATCTCTAACAAGATGACGAAGACGATCGTAGTGAAGCTTGACCGCCGTACCCGCCATGCGAAGTACGGGAAGTTCATTACCAAGTCGAAAAAGATCAAAGCGCACGACGAAGATAACTCCGCCAAAATCGGTGATCTCGTTACGGTAGTAGCTACCCGCCCGATCAGCAAAGACAAGCGCTACGCCCTCAAGGTGATCGTGCGCAAAGCTAGCGGCGTATAAAAGTTTTAAGAATTGAGCTGCTAACGCAGCGACAAGAAGTTAGTTGAGGAACGAACCATGATCCAGCAAGAATCAAATTTAGACATCGCGGATAACTCCGGCGCCCGTTCGATCCAGTGCATTCGCGTTCTCGGCGGAACCCGCCGTCGCTATGCCTCGATCGGCGACATCATCGTAGCCACCGTAAAAGAAGCCGATACGGCCTCGAAGGTGAAAAAAGGCGACGTGGTGAAGGCTGTTATCGTGCGGACGAAGAAAGAAATCGGTCGTCCCGATGGTTCTTACATTCGCTTCGACGACAACGCAGCCGTATTGATCAACGCGCAGAAGGAGCCCGTAGGTACGCGTATCTTCGGTCCCATCGCTCGTGAGCTTCGCGGCGCCGGTTACGCAAAAATTATCTCGCTCGCTCCGGAAGTGCTCTAAGCGCTGTCGGATTTTCAGGCACCCGGAATTTTTTAGGTAGGAAGAACGATTATGGCAGACGAAAAGAAAACTGAAGGTAAAGCAGCTCCCGCTAAGAAAGACGCGGCCGCGAAAGACGGTGCTCCCGCCGCCAAAGCCCCCAAAAAAGAGGGTTCTGGTAAGAAAAAAGGCGGCGCTGGCGCGCTATTCGAAATACAGGACGCTAGCACGCCCTTCGCGAATCGCTTCCCCCGCCTGCGCAAGCAGTACGAGGAGAAGGTAGTTCCCGTTCTGATGAAGAAGCTGGAACTCAAGAATCCGATGGAAGTGCCCAAGATCACCCGCATCGTGGTGAACGCCGTTACCAAAGACGCCGTGGCCAATCCCAAGATTCTCGACAACCTCACCGCTGAGCTCGCGATGATCACCGGCCAAAAGCCGATTCCGACCCGCGCTAAGAAAGCCATCGCGGCCTTCAAGCTGCGTAAAGGCATCCCGCTCGGCGCGATGGTTACCCTGCGCAACAAGCGCATGTATGAATTCATGGATCGTCTCGTGAACGTGGCTCTTCCGCGCGTTCGCGACTTCCGCGGCGTAAGCCCGAAGTCTTTCGACGGCCGTGGGAACTACACGATGGGCTTGAAGGAACAAGTGATCTTCCCGGAGATCAACTTCGACAAAGTAGACAAAGCCCGTGGTCTGAACATCACGTTCGTGACCACCGCCAAAGACAACGAATCGGCCCGCTTGCTCTTGACTGAGCTTGGGATGCCCTTCCGCAAATAGTTTATTGTGCGCCCGGACAAGGGCGTTTGGAGCAAAGTGAATGTCTAAGAAGTGTAAACTGGAAAAAATGAAGAAGACGCCGAAGTTCAAAGTTCGGCACAAGAATCGCTGCCCTCTTTGCGGCCGCCCGCGTGCCTTTATGCGGAAGTTCAACATGTGCCGTATTTGCTTCCGGAAGCTCGCGCTTACGGGTCAGTTGCCCGGCGTTACGAAGTCCAGCTTCTAAGAATAGATTTGAGGAGATCGAAAAATGACGACCGATCCTGTAGCAGACCTTTTGACCCGCATTCGCAACGCGAACATGGCAGGACTTGAGACCGTGGAAGCCCCTGTTTCCCGCCTTAAGGCCAACATTGCCCGCGTGCTCAAAGACGAAGGGTTCATCAAGAACTTCCGTCTTGTACGGGCCGATAACAAACACTTTCTTCGCATCTATCTGAAGAACGAAACGGGAAAGAAAGCCATCACGGGCATTCGCCGTGAGAGCAAGCCCGGCCTTCGTCGCTACGTAGGCGCGGATGATATCCCGCGCGTATTGAACGGCGCCGGTGTCATAATTTTGTCCACGCCCAAAGGCGTGATGACCGGCCGTGAGGCCAAGAAGAGCAGGGTGGGCGGCGAGCTCCTTTGTTCGGTTTGGTAGGCGGAGGAGCATATGTCTCGTATCGGAAAACAAACTATTAAGATTCCTACTGGCGTAAAAGTTTCCAGCAAGGACGGCACGTTCAATTTTGAAGGTCCCAAGGGCAAGCTTTCGCAAAAGCTTCCCAAGGGTGTGAACGCTAAAGTAGATGGCGATCACATCGTGGTATCCCGCGATGAGTCTGTGGAAGGCGCTCCTGCCCTTCACGGTCTGATCCGCACCCTGCTCGCGAACTGCGTGCACGGCGTGCACAGCGGATTCACCAAGGGCCTGGAAATCAACGGAGTAGGTTACCGCGCGGCTGTTCAAGGCCAAGCACTTAACCTTACCCTCGGTTTCTCCCACCCCGTGAGCTTCACGCTCCCGGCCGGCATCACCGCTAAGGTAGATGCCAACACAAAAATTTCCATCACGGGCGCCGACAAACAAGTCGTGGGCTCGGTGGCCTCGCAAATTCGCGGCCTCAAGCCGGTGGAACCGTATCAAGGTAAAGGCATCCGCTACGCGGGCGAGTTCGTTCGTCGCAAAGCTGGTAAAGCTGCTGGCGCCGCTGGCGCGAAGTAGGGAGTGAGTTATGAAAAAGGTTAGCAAAAAAACACCCGAGTCTCTCCGTAACCGGCTCCGCCGGAAAAAGAGAATCAGTTTCAAAGTGAAGGGAACCGCCGAGCGTCCGCGCCTGGCGATTTTCCGGAGCAACAAGGCGTTCTACGCTCAGGTTATCGACGACGATGCCGGCAAGACGCTCCTTTCGATCGCCACGAATGCGAAAGATTTGAAAGGCAAACTGAAGAACTCGAAAGAGGGCATTCAGTCGCTCGGCGAAACCCTGGCTAAGAAAGCCGTTACGTCGAAGATCAATCAAGTGGTTTTCGACCGCGCTGGTTATCTCTATCACGGCAAAGTGAAAGCGTTCGCCGATGGCGCCCGCGCCGGTGGTTTGAAGTTTTAAATTTAATGCGCCTTAGAGGGGCGCAAAGTAACAGTTCGGAGGCTTCGATTGGATCAGAACAATAAAGGCAATAGAGACAACAGAGACCGCGATAACCGCCGGGGTAATGCCGATGCGGACGGGAACCAGTACGAAGAAAAGGTTCTCTATATCAATCGCGTAGCGAAAGTAGTGAAGGGCGGACGCCGCTTCAGCTTCTCGGCTCTCGTTGTTGCCGGAGACCGCAAAGGTCAAGTAGGAATCGGACTTGGCAAGGCCAACGAAGTTCCCGAAGCCATCAAGAAGGCTTCCAAGCAGGCGAAGAAAAACATGATCCGCGTTCCCATGACTGCCGATGCGAAATCGATCCCGCACGACGTGATCGGGAAGTTCTGCTCGGGCCGTGTGCTCTTGAAGCCCGCCGTGGAAGGTACCGGAGTTATCGCCAGCGCCACGGTTCGCGGGATTCTCGAGGCTGCCGGCCTCCAGAACGTTCGCACCAAAACGCTCCGCAGCCGCAATCCGCACAACGTGGTGAAAGCCACGATGGACGGCCTGAAGAAACTGCGTGAGTTCGAAGTGATCGCCTCGGTTCGTAACAAGCCCTTGGCTGAGATCCTGTAGTACTACAGAGGTTCGTGAGGAAAATTTATGGCTAAGAAAACCATCACCATTCGTTTCAAGAAAAGCACGATTTCGTGCAACAAAGATCAGATCGGAACCGTTCGCGGTCTCGGCCTGCGCCGCCTGAATGGCGTGCGCACTTTGGAAAATACGCCGGCCGTTCGTGGCATGATCAAAAAGGTCATCCACCTGGTCGAAGTGCTTAAAGAAGAATAGGAGCTGTCATGATCCGTTTAGGTGAATTGAAAGGCGCGCGCGGTTCTCATCGCGACAATAAGCGTTTGGGCCGTGGTGCTGGTAGCGGTAAGGGTGATACCTCCGGTAAAGGCCATAAAGGTTTGCTTGCTCGTAAGGGCGGCGGACGCCGTATCGGATACGAAGGGGGCCAAACCCCGATGATCCGCCGTATCCCCAAGCGCGGTTTCCACAATTTCACGCGTAAAGAATACGCTCTCGTGAACTTGGCCGACCTTGACGCTTCTGGCCTCAAGGACGCCACTCCCGAGACGCTTCGCGCCGCAGGAATCGTGAAAGGCACTGAGCCTTTCGTAAAAGTTCTGTCTACGGGCGAAATCAAGCGCGCCGTAACGGTCAAGGCTCATAAGTTCAGCGCATCCGCTAAAGCCAAAATCGAATCGGCTGGTGGTAAGGCCGAGGTGATTGATGTCCGGGGCTGACGGTCTCTTTAAGATCCCTGAGCTCAGAAAAAAGATCCTCTATACCCTCTTCGCCCTAGCCGTTTACCGTATCGGCGTTCACATCCCCACTCCGGGCGTGAACTCGGATGCCTTGGCGGCTTTCTTCGCGAAGCAATCCGGCTCCCTCTTCGGCATGTTCAACATGTTCTCCGGGGGCGCGCTCGAGCGTTTTTCCGTGATGGCCCTGGGCGTGATGCCCTACATCTCGGCTTCGATTATTTTCCAGCTTCTCACCGTAGTTTATCCCTCTCTGAACCAGCTTCAGAAAGAGGGCGATTCCGGCCAGAAGAAGCTCAATCAGTACACCCGTTACGCCACCGCCGCTCTTTGCCTTGTGCAGGGCTACGGTATCGCCGTGGGTCTTGAAAGCATGCCCAATTCACCGGTTTATGAACCGGGTATGACGTTCCGCCTCCTCACGATGGTTACGCTTCTCGCGGGAAGCATGTTCCTGATGTGGATTGGCGAGCAGATCACCGAACGCGGAATCGGCAACGGAACTTCGCTGATCATTTTCGCGGGTATTGCTTCGCGCATCACCCCCGGGATCGCCAGCGCCTGGAACCTGTTCAAGACCAATGAGCTTTCCTTCGGGAAGCTACTGGTATTGGGTGTGATTATCTTCGTCGTGTTCTTCGTGATCATTTTCATGGAAACCGGCCAGCGCCGGATCCCGATTCAGTACGCAAAACGCGTAGTGGGACGGAAAATGTATGGCGGCCAGAGCACTCACCTTCCGCTCAAAATCAACACGTCCGGCGTGATCCCGCCGATCTTCGCTTCGTCGTTGATCATGCTGCCGGCTACCCTCACCACTTTCATTCACTACTCTTGGGTGCAGGCCCTCCGTGATTCCCTCTCTCAGGGTATCGTGCACGATGTGTTGTTCGTGGTTCTCGTGGTTTTCTTCTGCTTCTTCTACACCGCTGTTACTTTCAAGACAGACGACGTGGCAGACAACCTTCGTAAATACGGCGCCTTCGTTCCCGGCATCCGCCCGGGCGAAAAGACGGCCGAATTTATCGATTACGTTCTGGTTCGGGTAACGGTGCTGGGAGCGGTTTACATCTCCGCGATTTGCGTATTGCCCACGATTTTGGGCACTTCGATGAAGATCCCGTTCTACATCGGCGGAACCAGCGTGCTCATCCTCGTGGGTGTTGCCATGGATACGCTTGCCCAGATCCAATCGCACTTGCTTAGCCGCCATTACGATACGTTCATGGGAAATATGCGCATGAAGGGTCGTAAGGGAGCCTAATGATTTTCGCTCTCTTTGGCCCCCCTGGATCCGGCAAAGGCACCCAAGCGAAAGTTTTGGTGGAAAAGCTTGGAATTCCTCAGCTTTCGACTGGCGATATGCTTCGCGAGGCGATCAAGCAGGGGACTCCCCTGGGTACTCAGGCCAAGGAATTTATGAATAAGGGGCAGTTGGTGCCCGATTCGTTGATGGTGGGGTTGATTGAGAGCCGGATTAAGGCTCCCGATTGCGCCAAGGGCTTCATGCTCGATGGCTTTCCCCGCACAGTGGCCCAAGCGGAAGCTCTAGACCAGATGCTGAAGGTTCAGGGGTTATCCCTGGGCGCAGTGGTCAGCTTTGTGGTCGACCGTCAGGAACTCATTGGTCGCCTTTCGGGGCGTCTGGTTTGTAGCCAATGCGGGACCAGTTACCACGAACAGACAAAGCCGCCCCATAAGGCGGGTATTTGCGACGTCTGTGGTGGCCCCGTAATCAAGCGGGAAGACGATAAGCCGGCCGTGGTGGCCACCCGGCTGGAGACTTTTTTGGCGTCTACCAAGCCCGTAGAGGACTTCTACCGGGCGCAGGGACGTCTCAAAGAAGTGAACGCCGTAGGCTCGGAAAAAGAGATCTTCCAGCGGATCGTGACAGCGATTGGAGGGGCGCGATAGCAGGGTAAAAAGCCATTGATTAGGGCAGTATCCCCATGATACGGAGGAGTGCTACGGCCCTAGCTGAATTGGTGATTTTTACGCTACTTTCGTGGATTTGCGCTTTGTTAGGCGAACGTCGAACAAAGAAGTAGCGAATCAGCCTTCTGCGATTTCACTCGAAGAAGATACCTTTAAGGGTCAAATAGATTTTGTTTTAAGTTTTTTTGGAGTTAAAAATGAAAGTCAGGGCTTCTGTTAAAAAAATCTGCGTGAAGTGCAAAGTAGTACGCCGCAAAGGCGTAGTGCGCGTGATCTGTAGCGCTGACGCCCGACACAAACAGCGTCAAGGCTAAAGAGGAGTTATTTAATGGCACGCATTGCAGGTACCGACCTTCCCAGAAACAAGCGCATGGAATTCGCATTGACCGCGATTTTCGGAATCGGCCGTTCGCTCTCGAAGCGGATCTTGTCCGAAGCGAAAATTCCGCTGGCGAAAAATTCCGACGAACTCACCGAAGGTGACGTAGCGAAAATTCGCGAAATTCTCGAACGCGCTTACAAGGTGGAAGGGGATCTTCGCCGTGAAGTTACCCTCAACATCAAGCGTCTCGTAGACCTCGGTTGCTACCGCGGGATCCGTCACCGCAAAGGTCTGCCGGTTCGTGGCCAACGCACTCACTCCAACGCCAGAACCCGTAAGGGTAAGGCCGTCGCTATCGCGGGCAAAAAGTCCGTGAAGACGATGAAATAATTTTTGAAGCAATTTTGGGAAAGGGACTCTGATGTCTGATCAAGTAAAAGCTCCTGAGGCAGCCGCCACTGAGGCACCCGCAGCACCCGCTGCCGCCGGGGCTGCTCCCGCTGCTGGTGGCGAAGCCGCCGCCGCTGGTGTAGTTCGTAAGAAAAAAGGCAAAAAGAACGTTGCGAACGGGATCGTTTACATCGCCGCCACGTTCAACAACACCATCGTTTCCGTGGCTGATGCTACGGGCGCGGTGATTGCCTGGTCGAGTGCCGGCGCGAAAGGTTTTCGCGGTAGCCGCAAAAACACTCCGTTCGCTGCTCAGGTAGCCGCCGAAGACGCCGTTCGCAAAGCCATGGACCACGGTCTTCGTACCGTATCCGTGGAAGTGAAAGGCCCGGGCGCAGGCCGCGAGTCTGCTCTTCGTGCGATTCAGGGCGCGGGCATCCGCGTTTCCCAAATCAAAGATACCACCCCGATTCCCCACAATGGCTGCCGGCCGCCCAAGCGCCGTCGCGTTTAACTGATTTTTTGCCCGCCTTTGGCGGGGCAGAGTTTTAAAGAGGATTTCATGGCTCGATATACTGGACCGGTTTGCAGAATTTGCCGTCGGGAAAACCAAAAGCTCTTCTTGAAGAGCGAACGTTGTCTCACCGAAAAGTGTGCCTTTGAACGTCGCGGCTATCCGCCCGGTCAGCACGGCCACGGCCGCATTAAGTTTTCCGAATACGCCCTTCAGCTCCGCGAAAAGCAGAAGATGAAGCGTCTGTTCGGTCTTGTGGAGAAGCAGTTCCGCGCTTACTTCGAACGCGCTGAACGCATGAAGGGTGTAACGGGTAGTAACCTGTTGTCGCTCCTCGAGCGCCGTCTCGACAGCGTTGCTTACCGCATGGGTCTCGGCGGCAGCCGCACTCAGGCTCGGTTGCTCGTTCGTCACGGCCACGTGCACGTGAACGGCAAGTGCCTCGACATTCCCTCTTACTCGATCAAGAAGGGCGATATCGTAGCCGTAGGCGAGAAGAGCCAGAAGATCACCGCGATCCTAGCTTCGCTCGAAGCTTCGAAAAATCGCGAAGCTCCTCAATGGCTGGATATGGATCGCGCCGCTTTCAAAGCGACCGTGAAGGATCTGCCCACGAGAGAAGACGTTACCATTCCCGTGGAAGAGCGGATGGTTGTCGAGCTCTACTCCAAATAGTGTTTGTTTAATTAGCGAGTGCAAAGTGGCGTGATGAGCGCCACGGAAAAAGTTCAAGGGAGCATTCTGATGATTCCGAATATGCAGAAAAACTGGCGTGACCTGATTAAACCGCGTGCTCTCGAAGTAGACACCGGTACGGTTACTCCTACCTACGCGAAGTTCGTGGCCCGCCCGCTTGAGCGCGGTTACGGCACTACGCTGGGCAACTCGCTTCGCCGCGTACTCCTCGGTTCCCTTCAGGGCACCGCGGTTGCCGCGATCCGGATCCACGGCGTTCAGCACGAGTTCTCGACGATGGCCGATGTGGCCGAAGACGTGACCGAAGTAATCCTGAACATCAAAGAGATCCGCTTGAAGGCTCTCACCTCCGCCAATCAATTCACGATTTCGATCGAGAAAGATGGCGAAGGAATCCTTCGCGCCGGCGACATCAACACCGGTGGTCTCGTAGAAGTGCTGAACCCTCAGCACCGCATCTGCGCCCTCGGCAAAGAAGGCAAGTTCAAGGCTGAAATGCTTGTGAAGACCGGTCGTGGCTTCGTGCCCGCCGAGAATAACAAGAACGAAGACCTGCCGATCGGCTGGATCGCCATCGACTCCATCTTCTCGCCCGTTCGCAAAGTGAACTACACTGTGACCCAGGCCCGCGTAGGCCAGCGCACGGACTACGACAAGCTTCAGCTTGAAGTTTGGACCGACGGCTCGGTTCGCCCCGAAGACGCCGTGGCCCTCAGCTCGAAAATCATCCGCGACCAGATGACCGTGTTCCTGAACTTCCAAGAGGAAGAAGAGCCTCTTCCCGAAGAACAGACCGCGAAGCAGGAGAGCTTCAACCCGAACCTCTACCGCACTGTGGACGAACTTGAACTTTCCGTTCGCAGCGCTAACTGCCTGCAGAACGCGAACATCAAGTACATCTATGAGCTCGTGCAGAAGACCGAAGCGGAAATGCTTCGTACGAAGAACTTCGGCCGTAAGAGCCTCAATGAGATCAAAGAAATACTCGCTAGCATGGGCTTGCACCTCGGCATGAAACTGGATGGATTCGTTCCTCCGGCTATCACCGCCGGCGGCGCTCCTGCCCCCGCTCGCACGGAAGGCTTGGGCGATGAGCTCGATGATTCCGACGATGGTGACGACTTAGAATAGATTTTAGAAAGCATGCGCGGGTAAAGGCCCGCGCGTGAGGAGCCGGTTATGTATCATGGTGTAGGTTATCGTAAACTTGGAAAGAAAACGGCGCATCGTATGGCCATGTTCGCGAACGCCGCGACCAGCCTGATCGAGCACGAACGTATTCAAACCACTTTG
>Ga0207102_1213_pt1 | contig 10255 bp, 5 predicted proteins | sample Alteio_BWMinHeat_80_FD_153573 | JGI IMG/M metagenome (GOLD analysis project Ga0207102, IMG submission 153573) | Enriched cells from forest soil in Barre Woods Harvard Forest LTER site, Petersham, Massachusetts, United States -... | ecosystem: Environmental > Terrestrial > Soil > Temperate forest >... | reverse complement strand
TTTTGCTTGATTGCATTTCTTGTAAAGTTTCAAAAGCCTGTGCTAAAGAAAAAACAACTTTAGTTGCTCCTGCGGAATTAAGTTTATCCAGAATCTCAGGAGCTACCTGAGAGGATCCCCACAGCCCAATCATGATGGGCAATTGAGGGATTCGTTGATGAAGATTAGCGCATAGATAGCGTGCATGAGACAAGACAAATGGGGCAACGACCGTAATGCACACGACATCAGGATTCTTTTTTTCAACTAATTCTAAAATATCGCTTAAGCTAAGCCTTGTCGTTTGCTGTGCGTCGAGTACTTCACGTCCAAAAAGTTGAGTTAAAATATTGACTCCAAGCTCATCTCTTATCGTTCGTGCTGGTAACCACAGAACGTTTCCTTTTAGTTCAGATATTGAGGTCGTTTCTTTTTTCTCACTAATACTCAACAATTCGACTATTTCACGAATGCTTTGATAGACGTTCTCTTTCTTTTCAGCATCGATTAAATCTAGATGAAAATCTATTTCCGTTTGAGTGATGATGGGAATCAATACTGAATCATATAGTGAAATAAGAGAATTTTTTTTCAAATACGCGTCAACCACATCCATTGATTCACTTGAATCGAAAGAAAGGAGTCGATGATAACATTCCTCAGTATCGGTAAGAGCTTGTTCCTGACTAAGCAAAACACTCAAAAACTTCATATTTGTCATATGCTGCCCTATCACAACAAGACAAACTGTTAGTGGTGTAGAAAGTAAAAGACCTATAGAACCCCAAAGCCATGTCCAAAAGATTGCTGCAAAAATCAGAGCAAATGATGACACACCCGTCCCAACACCATAATAAAAAGGCTCTATGACATATGCCGTCATAACCTCTAATGCGATAAAAAAAGAAATCGTTAATAATGGCACAGACCACGTATCCGTGATAATAAAAGAAATGGCAATTGGAATGATCGCTGCAATCCAAGAACCAATGTATGGAATAAATCGCAATATCCCTGCAAAACAGCCCCAAAGAATCGCATTTGGAATCCCTATCAAGTATAAACCCGTCGAAACACAAATACCAAACCCAATATTCACAATGAATAGTCTAGAAAGATAATCATATACTCTTTCGCTGGCATCATCCATGGTACTTGTTGTTGAACTAATTCTATGTTGCCCCATCAGCTTAATGATACGACTGCGAATATCTTCTCTGTTGAGCAACATGAAAATAACGAGCAAAATGACTATTCCTGTCGATCCAAGCACATTAAAAAACGAGCCTGAAAACCATTCGACAATATTTGTAAAATTCGAACTTAAATCGATCAGTTTCACGTCTGTTGGAGATACTTTGGTGTGCATGTCGACTGCTTTAGATTCTCCAAACAAGTCTGCTTTTAAGTTTCCAAGCGTATACCCAAGTCTATTAATAATCTCCCATTGTGGCAATTGGAATGCGTGTAATTTTTTTTGGATGTTCTCATTATACCGTTGGAAATTCGATCCAAACTGAATAAGCTGTACAATAAAAACATACCCTGCGAACCCAATTGTGGAAAAAACAACGATAACAATAAGCAAAATAGAAACGACTCGTCCGATCCATTTTTCTAATCTTGTCACAAGCGGCGAAAGAAGAAAGGTTAGCAATGCAGCTAGGGTGAGAGGAATAACAATTGTTTGCGCAAAATAAAGAGCAAAAATAACAAAAAAAACGATAAGCAGTCTGTATATTCCGAAAATAGCAGAGTTCGCTGTATTGCTTTTAGTTATTTGCATAAAGTGAGCTTGAAGTTGAGGCTATTGGTTTAATTCTGATCAGCTATATATAATAGAGATTTAACACAAACACGTAATTTGAATCGAGGGATTTTAAAAATATTTGTAACAGTTCAGACACCCTTTCTGGGAACTGAAAAGATTAGCCAACAATCTCCATCTGAGGCAGAAGCTCTTGTAAGGCTTTAAGGGTTTTGGAATCTATCGCACAGCGATTTAACACAAGTTTTTTCATATGGTACGCTTTTTTCACAAAGGAAATTAAGCCTTTTCCGGAAATATTCTCACAACGCGTTAAATCTAGATCACTCAACTCGCGACACGATGTTCCTAGATCCACTAAAATGCCGTCCGTGATTTGAGAGCGCGCAGCGTTCAATTGTGTGAGTTTCAAAAGTTTCTTTGGGATTTCAAAAAGAGCTCGATCCGAAATGTGCGTGCAGTCTTCAATACTCAAATGGGTAATAAAACAACAGGTATCTAAAATCACACGAAACTCCTCATCACCAACTCGCACGCAACGAGAAATATCCAATTGATCCAGTTTTGATAATTTAATCAGCTCTCCCCAACCCAGAAAGGTCAGATGCGCATCGCTATTTAACACTAAACGCTTCAGTTTAGGACAAAGCTGCACCATTTTCTTAAAACTGGCATCGGTTAGCCACCCGCATCTTGAGAGATCGAGCTCCTCTAAGCCCGACGGAATCTGTTGAAACTGATCGGTATAGTCATGCGTTCCACTGATATCAAGGGTTTTTAATTGAGGAAGTTTAGAGAGGACTGCTCCAAAATGCATCTCTTCTGTTAAGGCGCGTCCACAGATGAGATGGGTGATCACCCCTTTTAACCTCTCAAAGGTGTCTAGAGAATGGTCGTTAAATTTTATAAATTCAAAAGCTAAACCCTTTTCATTTTTTTGCGCTAAATAAATATCCAAATGCTGCGCATGCAGCTGTTCGATACAAGCCTGCTTGAGATGGCTCCAAGGCTTTCCCTGTGCCCTAACCAATAGATCTATTGCATTCCCTGCGTGCACATAGCGCTTAAGGATGTCCTCACAAAATGTCATCAAACCCTCTAACCCCCATTCTGTGGATATCTCTAAAAGCTTCATCAGTGCGGACTGTTCATTCCTCCACGAATTTGCCACACAACCTGTGTTGAGATACTCTTCAATCTGCACAAATAATTCGGGGGGCACCTCTTTCAGAATGACTTTTGTGCGCCGTTCCTGAAAACAGCGCCTTTGAATGAGTTGGTGCAAAAACTCACTCCCAGAGCCAAATATCAAGCTATTGACCGGAAAGGATCTTTCAGAGACCTTAAAAGTGATGTTGCGGGGGATATAAGGATCTAACACATGAAAGTGTTTTTTAATGGATTCACAGGCCAGTCTAGCAAATGGCAACGCGAGATGTTCCTCAAAGAATTGCGAAGTCAGCCATTCCAAAACAAGGCGCATCGCCTCACCATTATTTTCGCACCAGGTTTCATCCTCACAAGCCTCTTGAAAAAACAGCAGCAAGTGCGCAGGATTATCCGCAAGCTGCTTTAGCAGCTCTTCAGCGCTCACCGCCATGCGATACACATCTAATTCCTTCGATAATCCGTAGGGCAATTGCATAGTTGACACGCCGTGAAATGATTAGGTAATTTTCAGTATGCGCAGCATTTTTGGAGTGCGGATCGGGGTATGGATTGACAACGAGCATTGGGGTCTGGATTGACAATGTTGACAATCTTTAAGAAACATCACAAACGAATAAAAAAGAGTTCTTAAAGATTGTCAACATTATCGGTCCTGACCCCTCAACTAATATCAATCACAACAGGTACTAAACGACTATTTTTACTCAAGTTTGTGAAGGTCCTCAAAGCTTGTTCAGAGAGGGGTCAGGACCGACAATGTTGATAATCTTTAAGAACTCTATTTTTTTATACGTTTATGATGTTTCTTAAAGATTATCAACATTGTCAATCCAGACCCCAATGCTCGTTGTCAATTCAAACATAAATCCAGCTTCTCATCGATATTGGTAACCTGTTACTTGGCTGCTCCAAAAATGCTGCGCATACTCTTACTGAAACCGGCTCAATACCGCGCCAACAGGGAACTTCCTGTCCATGTCGACAGCTAGACGCTGTACTTGCTCCAGCCCATACTCGACAACGGCCGTACCCCAAGCCCAGCTCAGGCAGACGCCATAAGCCATGCGCTTCCCTAACCGCTGCATACCGCTCGTTTTTTGCGTGTAAATGCGCGCTGTCATCCCAATGAATTGCGCGCTCACTTTCTCCGCTGACCCTTTTGCACGCGTGGAACAAAACTGCACGACGGTATGTCCAATAGATAACGGTTTTTCCATTAAAACGGTGCATTTTTTGACTTTCAAATCAAACTGCACGTGAACTTTCCCCAGCACTTGATCGGTTTTACCCGAGATCGCCCTGAATCGCTTCATGAGCTTTTGAATAGAGGGATGTATCAACTGATTGACCCAAGTCATCCTCTTTTGTAACCATTCTCTAACATAACTAACTGGAGGCCTTACGAATCGATTCCACCGATTGAAAATCCACTTGCTGCAACGCCTGCCAAAATGATCAACAGCCCGCTCAACAAAGACTCTACAGGAGGTCATGAATGCACTAATCTCTCGCGCCCTCAATCCCTTTAAAATGAAGTGTGTCATGGCATTAAAAAAGCGCATTGTGCCTAAAATCGCCTGATCCAGTGCTGCGCCCATTTTATCAAAAATGACGCGAATCTTATGGGAGTGTTTCTCTTTGAAAGTTTCAATCTGATCTATCTTTATTTGTAACCAAGCCAAAAACCTAAACGGCGCTTTTAGCAACCAAACGCGCAGCTCGAGGCGCAGTTCACGCATCCTTTCAATCCCCTTGGCAATCTTCAGCCCGATGCGACGTGGCACATCAACGCTGCGGTCAAGCGCACGCGCTATTGACAAATTGGCTTGCTGCGCTTGAGCTTTTTTTGTTTGCAGCATACGCGCAATACGGTTTTGTATGCGCATCGAAGGCTTTTTTAACCAGCCGATTAAGTCGACTCCCTTAAACACAAAGAGTCGGTTATATTGACGTTTAACAGCTTGTTCACAGGCCCTAACCACCTTTAATAAAATCTTCCCCCACAATCGCAACTTAGAGGCAATCGCACTCAATCCTTTTAAAAGAGATAGAATCAAAGCCGTTGTGATTAGGATCAGCCCTTTTGGAATCAGATACCCAACCAAGATTACAGGGAAAACAAGGCCTAAAAATGTATAGCGCACAATAAATCCCAGTAAAAGCAAAAATGGATTATGACGCGACCAGACACCTCGTTGAATCTTGCTCAACGCCTCGCGTTTTAAGCGCGCGCTCAAAGGTTCAGGCTTAGGCTTGATCGGATTTAATGGACGCGCCATATCCGGGCACCGCACATACTCGTATAAATCGTACTGCGATTCACAGCGCGAAATCCCATCCTTTACTTTAAGGATTCCATTAGCTTGAGACTGAAGTTGAGGCTGAGGCTGACTCATAACATCCTAATTTATTAAAATAAATAATAATCCCATTATACAGGAACAGCACTTAATATTCAAGAATTATTTATTATCTTTATATTCATTTTAAGCATTGTTGTAAAATAGTCAATGAAAATGCACGAAGAAGGCAGCCAGGCCGTCCCGGCCTGTGTTGTATCATAGTGTTCTGACAAGAGACTCTCTAACTGACACAACAGGCCGGGACGGCCTGGCTACCTTCTTGCTTCGCATTGCCATCAATTTATGCACGAAGAAGGTAGCCAGGCCGTCCCGGCCTGTGTTGTATCATAGTGTTCTGACAAGAGACTCTCTAACTGACACAACAGGCCGGGACGGCCTGGCTACCTTCTTGCTTCGCATTGCCATCAATTTATGCACGAAGAAGGTAGCCAGGCCGTCCCGGCCTGTGTTGTATCATAGTGTTCTGACAAGAGACTCTCTAACTGACACAACAGGCCGGGACGGCCTGGCTACCTTCTTGCTTCGCCTTGCCATCAATTTATTACATACAAGTTATTGATAAATTCTTCATGCAATTTCCCTGGGTTGTTCTGATAAGAAAGGCTTGAGTTGCTAAATAAAAGCCAAAAAAAGGCGCCAATCGCTGGAAGAAGGGACATTGGCCCCTAAATCTGCAAGCTTTGGTGCTCGATGAATGCCGATGACACCATCGTATAACATCCCGTGTATGGAAGGCTGTGCCACGCTTTCTAGGGCGGCTATTTCTTCATCAGAGAAGTTTTTTGATACTCCATTCCCTGTAATTTTTTGATTATGAGCTGCATCAACAATGCGCGTACTCCAATTTTTCATATTACTATAGCATACTGTCACCGTGCGACGTTCATCAACATCTCGATCTCGATGCCAAAAGTCTCCTTTATGATCAACACGTCCTTTGTTAAGGCGAATGCTCACTCGATTCAAACCATGAAGAACTCCCAATTCGGTGATCCTCTGACGTAACTTGCGAACTAAATCTCCCAATGGGGTATCTTTGTCAATCCAAGTCATATCTTCAACAAGAATCTCTGTGAAATAACATTCTGGAAAACGATCGCACTCATAAGGAACGATTAATGAACCCATGTAACAATTCAACTTCTGGGGCTTTACACTTAATGCGCAAAGAGGTAATGCACTTGTATAATTACCTCCTGATATTCCAGACCCTTCAGCCATTTTCTCACGGGCACCACAATAATAACTAGCTAAACGCTTCATTAGATCAGCAACAACCGCATCCACAGTGGATTGTGCAATGCACGCATCGCCCAGGCAGGAATTATAGTTAGGAGACGCACCACTAGAGGATGCGCTACATAATGTTGTGGGTGCTACACTCATTTTAATCCTTTAATCTTTTTATCTAATCATTGTTTTATTTGAATTGTTAACTAAAATGAAAAAAAAGACGCCATTGATCCGCAGAGGGCTGTTGACCACCTAAGTCGGCTAACACAGGTGCCCGATGAAGACCGATGACACTATTATAAAAAACTCCATGCCTAGAAGGTTGCGCCACGGAGTCAATAGGATCTGATTCATTAGGTGGATAATAATTTTTTACATATTGTTGATTATGATCTGGAGTAAGAACGTGTGTACTCCACTCTTTGATATTACCAAAACTTATTGTCACAACACGCTTTGTTTTATCCTCAAAATCTCGATGCCAAAAGGCACCTTGATGATTCACATATCCTTTATTAAAGCGAACACTGACGACATGTCTTGCAAACACAATTCCAAGGGCCGTGATCTTCTGATACAAATCGTGCACGAGAGCGCCCAGAGGTTTGCCCTTATCAATCTGAGTCACATCACCATAACCAACATCCATCAAGTAGCACGGTTTAACCTCATTGGGTTCAGCAAAATAGGGAATAACTAAGTGTCCTCCTGCCTGAAAAGGCTTCTTCGCATCCACGTCTAACGCTGTAGACATTAAATTAGCACAAAAATTGCCCTTTTTAACAAACCTTTCTGGATCTAGCATGCCTTCCTTAACAGCCATTTGATAAGGAATCTCAAGGCGTTTGATTAGCTCAGAGACAACCGCATCCACAGTGGATTGTGCAATGCACGCATCGCCCAAGCAGGAATTATAGTTAGGAGACGCACTACTAGAAGATGCGCCACAATGTGTTATGGGTGCTACACTCATTTCAATCTCCTTTTAATATGACAAGTAAGATTAGCGATAACAAACTAAATAACAAGCAGACACATTAACACACATAAAGATATTATACGAGGAAATTAAGTCTACACATCAACAAACTACGGTTCATCCGGTTTGTAGGATTTACCTCATTCACCTTATCAGTACGTCCTTAAAAAGTCATGGTGAGGCGAAGCAAGAAGGTAGCCAGGGCGTCCCGCACTGAGGCACAGGGCGGGACGCCCTGGATACCTTCTTGCTTCGCCTGCCGTAAGGACGTATCATTGCACAGGTAATTAACAGAACAAAAAGTGGAACATGCTTTACTGGTACTTCTGAGCCAAAAACTCCTTAGATTGACCAGCCTAGTCCCGCCCTGGTTCGCAGGCAGTGAGAGGCTCCATAAGCTTCACAAAAAAAACAGCTCTATTTAAGCAAAACCGACAAAAAGACGCCAATCGTCACAAGAAATCTTAGTGGCCTCTAAATCGTCAAGTCTTGGTGCACGATGAATGCCGATGCATCCATCATATAACACACCACGTATAGAAGGTTGTGCTACATGTTCTATAGCGGCCATTTCTTCAGAAGAGAAAGGTTTTGTCGTTCCTCCTGGAATTTTTTGATTACAAGCGGGATCAACAATGCGTGTAGTCCAATTTGCTATATTGCTATAGCATACCGTCGCCGTGCGAATCTCTCTATCGTCAGAATCTCGATGCCAAATGGCTGCTCTATGATCGACAAATCCTTTATTAAAGCGAACCAGTATAACTTTCTCTTTAAGAGAAATTCCCAATTTGGTAATCCTCTGACGCAAATTGTCAACTAAAACCCGTAACGGCGAGTCTTTATCAATCTGTGTGATATCTTCATAAGCGACATCTATAAGGTAACATTGCTGGGAGTCTTGGAATTTACAAGGAATACTAAATACACCAACGGATTTAGCCTTACGGATTCCATTTGCATTCAATAATGTGGGGAGTAATATCGTGCTGTGATTATGATTAAAATCTGGCTCTAATTCCAATCTCTTGTGAGCTTCACTAACCATTTCTAAATAAACTGGAGCCAAACGCTTAATCAAGTCAGTGACAACTGCATCCACGATGTCTGGTGGAATTTGCGCATCTCCCAGGCAAGCGTTATAATTAGGCGACGCACCGCTAGAGGATGCGCTAGATGATATTGATAATTCTGAACTCATTTCAATCCTCCTTATTTTAGGTAGCCAGGGCGTCCCGCCCTGAGGCACAGGACGGGACGCCCTGGCTACCTTCTTCGATTTACGGAATCACCTCTACTTATTTGTCAGCTGGACTTGAGGCGGATTGCGCTTCAGTTCATCAAATTGTTTGACGAGTACCAAGACCTCTTCATCTGAGGATTGACCGCTCTGGATCTTGCTCTTGATCTCTTCGCTGGCTTCCATCCAATTGCGATCGAGGATTTTCCTGATCGATTCGATTAAATGCTGCTCGGCGCGTTCTCGATTGATCTTCTTCTCAAAAAGCTCTGAGAAAAAAAGCTGTGCTTCACTGCTCATCACGGAAATAATCGATAATAAATCAGATGTTTGCCCTTCCTGCGCACGATTCAGATACGCTTGATAAACCTGCCGACAGACGTCTACCCTCAGGTGGTCCACCTTTAAATGGTCGCGGGCCAGTGGAATAAAATGCGGGGCACTATCCCCCATCAAAACGAGCCAACGCAGGAAATCTGACTCCATGATGCGGTCGGGATCAATGGCTTGCATTCCCATTCCAATAGATGCTGATCTCCTTGAATAAATATTGGGCAGGTGCTCTTGTCCTACCCCCACAATATCCTCCGGCACTTTTGTCAGTTGCGCGAGCTTGCGCAGACTTTCATGCACCATTAGAGGATGCTCCCAACTGCGAATTTGCTTCACCATCTCTTGGATCAGTTCATTTTTGCCTGCGGGTGACTCCATATTAACCATACGACTTCTCTGACTGATCACAAAAGGCAAATAGTCAATGCTGACCTCTAAAAGCTTAATAAAGCTCTCCACTCCATATTCTTGTAGATAGGTGTCGGGATCGCACTTGGAGGGCAATTCAACGACATGCACTTCCACACCCTCTTTTTGAAAGAGGTTGCCAATTTTTATGGCGGCTTGCAAGCCTGCCTCATCTCCATCTAGAGCGAGAAAGACGCGATTCACCCCTAACGCCATTAGCTCTTTCACATGGCCCTCGCCAAAGGCTGTCCCTTGTCCTGCCACTGTAAAGTTTAATCCAGCCTGTATCAGCCGCAGCGCATCGATCTGCCCTTCGACGATGATCACCTTGCGCTCTTTTGCGATGCGGCGGCGGCAGTAGTTTAGTCCGAATAATACGCGCGATTTTTTAAAAAGGGGCGTTTCCGATGTGTTCACATACTTTCCACCGTAAGTCTCTTCTTTGATTTTACGCGCGGAAAATCCGATCACAGCACCTGCCGCATCGCGAATCGGAAAGGTAATGCGATCGCTAAAAAAATCGCGCCAATAGCCCTCTTTACCTTGACTCAACAGACCCGCTTCTACCATGACTTCATCTTTAATCCCTTTTCGATGCAAGAGATTGCGCAACATGCCCGATGTAGGAGGGGCAAATCCAATTTGAAATTGCTTAATGAAGCCTAAGTCAATCCCGCGTTTATAGAGGTAGCTTAATGCTTGATGGCCCTGTGGCGTGTGTAAAAGAATAAAATGAAAAAAGCGACACGCCTGTTCTAAAGCCTCTTTTAAGGAGGCTTTAC
>Ga0207102_1212_pt1 | contig 10285 bp, 14 predicted proteins | sample Alteio_BWMinHeat_80_FD_153573 | JGI IMG/M metagenome (GOLD analysis project Ga0207102, IMG submission 153573) | Enriched cells from forest soil in Barre Woods Harvard Forest LTER site, Petersham, Massachusetts, United States -... | ecosystem: Environmental > Terrestrial > Soil > Temperate forest >... | reverse complement strand
CAGGGCAGCATGATCGTGAGCCCCGTACGCAGGGCAAACAGCGCCTCGTATTTGGTAATCGTTTCCGTTACCGGGGTAGGGGTTATCTGCGATGCCTGATTCGACATATCACTCTCCACTTCTCTGACTATCAAACTGTAACAAAAACCCTTTAACAAACCGTTGAGAGGTGTGATAAGTTTATGGGACATATGAAAAGAATTATTCTGACGCAAATCCCCGCCGCAGTAGAGCAGGCCCTGATGGAGCATTTAGGGCTTATCGAGAATTTCGATATTATTTCTGCGGGGAAAGAGATACGGGATATTTCTGCGCAGGACCCTGATCTGGTTATCACGGGCGCGGCGGTGACTGTTCCGGGTTGTCCGGTGCAGCAACTGTCTTTTGCACGAACGCTCAGGCTTGGCGCGTTGCTGCGCCAGACCGGCCAGATGCTCGCGCAGCCGATTCTATATATCGATGATATCGCCCTCGGTGACTATATTTTCAGGCCGCAGGAAAAGGCGCTGGCGCGGGAGGGGGCAGAAGATATAGCGCTTACCGACCGTGAGGTGGATATTCTTGCCTATCTTGTCCGCCATCACCAGGTGCCTGTCAGCCGCGAGGCCCTGCTGAAGAATGTCTGGCAGTATCAGGAAGGCGTCGATACGCATACATTGGAAACGCACATCTATCGCCTGCGGCAGAAAATGGAAGCCTCCGCCGAGGAGCCGCGCCTGCTGCTGACGGTGGAGGGCGGCTATCGTTTGCATCTGCCGGAAACGGCGGTATGATGATACAGGAAGGGGAGTCATCCATGAGCGCGACGGCGGCACGACAAAGAGGCAGCGTTATCATCTATATCCTGATCGCGATTTTCCTGACCGGCCTGCTGGTTGCCGCGATGAGCCAGGGTGCGAAGAAAAGCGCCTCGTCCGAGCAGATCAATGAGATGATGATGTACCTGCAGACGGATATCCAGACCATCCAGTCCAATATCACCGAGTGCGTGGTTTCCTACCAGAACAATAATTTTTGTCCTCCTACTAGCAGTGGTGGTTGTGTGAGCCAGTACGCTACGCAGGATGCTGGCAATTACAATGTGCCATTTCCAATACCAAGCACGGCGTTAGCCACCGGGTTGGGTACGGCTCTCGCCTCTATCACCTGTCCGCGCGCGCCGGGGACGCCGATCATTTTCACCGACAGCATCACCCAGAGCCTGAAGCTGCTGCAGGATACTGCCAACTACACGGTTGCTTATTACAACGACAACACCGATGGCGTATATATCCGCATTACCCGCGTCGGAACTGACCCGCTGTGGACAGAAGTGCTCGCCCGTCTTCCTTCAAAATATGCGAGCTGTAGTGCTGTGAAGAGGACTTCCAACCCCGATGAGACCGGTGCCAACTGTTCTAATGGGTGTTTCTATTACTTTATCCTGCACCCTGGTCCGGGAGGATCGCCTGTCTTCGGAGCTTGCCCCTCCTAAAAAAGAAAAAGGTCACTTCCCCTGCAACCGCGCCGCCGCATCCGTAATCGCGGCGATGATGGATTGTTCGTTGCGGATGGGGATGCTGGTGATGCTGTGCTGCTGCAACAGATCGAGATAAGCTATGACGTCGTTTCCCACCGCGATGTTTTCCTGTTTCAGCAGGGCGCGGATGGCGTCTATAGAAAAAAGAGTGTCGTCCTCCCCCTGTTCATCGGGAGGATTGTCTTTTTGTCTGCCCCTGTCGCGGTTTTTCTGGTCAGGCCGCTCCACGACTTTTTCCGCGGCTTCGCCTTTGGGCTGCGGGGGGTTGATGAAATTACCGATTTTGGAGAGCATATGCGGGCCCTTTCGTTTTTACTGGTAAAGGTTCAGGATACTCTGATGGAGCTTGTCCAGCTTGTTGGCATCGGTCGACTGCCACAGCACAGTGTTGCTGTCAGCAGCCGGATACAGCATCATCTGCTTGACATCGGCAGCGATCGGCCAGTAGTTTTCGCCGTCTATGACCGCCGGTGATTTTGTATCGGCATAACGCGGCGTAAGGTAGATCACCATCGTCAGCAGGTGGTTATTGCCGGCAGCGGCCTTCTCGGTGGCGGCGGCGACATCCGGATCATCCACTTTCAGCCATTGCTTGTCCGTTATATCTTCCGGTACGATCGCGTAGGATTCTCCGGCATAGCTGGCGGGAAAGAAAGTGGAGGACTTGAAGCTCTCGACAAAAAATCCCTGGTTCTTCGCATCATAGGGCGACAGCGTCACCTGCGTCTGCACGATCAGCGGTTCTGTCAGCAGGAGGTTGTTGTAGGCGTCCTTCATCTGCTGCACCATTGCGCTCATCATGGCGGGCTGGTCAAAGCGGTTGGCGTTCTTGTAGGAATCCTTTTGCTTTACCCAAGACTCGAAGTCCGGCGCACGCGCGGCCAGTTTATAATAGGTGAGGGCGATGGTGAAGGGACTGGTGAGCGCAGGCTTGGCTGACTGTACGGCAAGGGGGGGGATGGAAATTGGCGCATCCTGCGCGGCGGCCATCGTCGCCAGAAAGCAAATGCCCCATACAAACGCCAGAACCTGTAAAAAAATTATCTTCTTCATACGCTACCCACTTTATCGACTCTCTTATGCTATTATATCATAACTGCAGTGAATATATTAAGCAGGAGATAAGACAGGATGAAAAAGGGCCGTGGTAAGGACAGTGGCGCGGATAGTGAGGGGGAAAATGACCATGACTTGTGGAATTTTATAACCCGTGGCATCAAGGCTTATAGCTCTCCTCGGAAACCGCTCCCTGCTGCAAAATCTCACATCCGAAAAGCAACCCCACGCGCCACGCCAAAACCTGTTATATCCCGTAACTCTTCGCCACAGGCGACGGTTCCCAAAGGCTTCGACCGCTCCACGGAAACCAAACTCCGGCGCGGGCAACTTCCTTTGGAAGGACGGCTTGATCTGCATGGCATGACGCAGGCCGAGGCTTTTACGGCACTGCACCGGTTTATCCATGCGGCAATGGCGCAGGAGAAAAGGACGGTTCTAATCATTACCGGAAAAGGCCAGCGTTTTGAGGGGGTTCTGCGGCGCATGGTGCCGCAGTGGCTGGAAGATCCGGATCTCGCCCGATATATCGTTGCCATCACCCCCGCGCAGCCGAAAGACGGCGGCATGGGTGCCTTTTACCTGCGTCTCAGAAAGCCGGAGCGATAGGATATTAAGGTAAATATTGGATATTGGTAATGTTCCCGTAAATAGATGCCGATGTTGTTTAAGTTATGCTGGACTTATGGGTTGAAATAAATCATAGTCCCGCAGTTACTAGAACACAACATGAACAAAGGAGAACTAAAAATGAACACAAAACAAATAATGATAGCAATGGCCGTTGTGGCCGCTATGTCTGCAGCAACCGTGATGGCACAGGATGCTCCCGCGCCAACACCGGCTACTCCCACAGCTTCAGCACTGGCGGATCATGCTGGTGCTCACAAAAGCAAACGCCACAAAATGTCCTTCGAAGACCGCAAAGCCAAAATGGTTGACCGCACTGAAAAGAAACTGGCTTGTGTTAAAGCAGCCAAGGATGCTGATGCCCTGACGGCATGCTCCGCGCGTAAAGGCAAAGGCGGCGGGCACAAACACGGCGGTAAAGGCGGTGCAGACAAGGCTGCCACCGGTGCAACTGCTCCCGCTACCGATTCAGCTCCTGCAGCGCAATAAGATAACTGTTTATCTTGTTTGAAAAACATCCGCCCTCGCATCGGGGGCGGATGTTTTTTATTTTGCGTGGAGATGCATTGTTGAAGTAAGCCTTAGTGGGAAAGCAGCCCCTTCAGCGTGCTGGTCGCTTTATCAACATTAGCGCCGCCGGTCAGGGACGACAGACCGAACTTGGCCGCTGCGCCGGAAGAAACGGCGAGTACATGATCCATCACCTGCTTTGCGACCTGCTCCGGCGTTGCAGGATTGCTCTTGCTGCCGATGTTGGTCACGATAATTTCCGGCAGGCTGACCGGCTTTGACTTGCCGCCGATGGACAGGATACCCTGCGCGATCGACGGGATAACCTGCGCATTGATGATTTTGAGCTGTTGGATGATAACATCATACCCGCCCTTTTCAGCACTGCCATTGCTTGCGGCGCTGGCCGCAGACGGCTTTGCTGAGGGGGCTGTAGAAGAGGCTGTTTTTAAATTCTTCTTCAGGGCGTCGAAGTTTGTCCCGCCGGGGCCGATTTCGTAAGTGACGGTCATGCCGTCAACAACGATTTCTTTTATCGTGACGATTTTATTCTCCACGCCGCCGAGAGTCGCCGAGACTGATTTTGTCTTGAGAAAGTCGCCCTTAAATCCCGCCGGATTGGCAACCGAGATCCCGCTTATCGAAGCTGTCTCGCTGGCAAGAGATACATCCAGCCCGCCAACGCTGACTTTTGTTCCCATCGCCTGCGTGCCTGCGCTTTCAATGATCGATTTGACGGCGCCGCCCAGATGCGAATAGGCATAGAAGCCACCAGCAGCCAGAAGGACAATAATAGCCAGGATGATTTTTTTCATTGAAGTCTCCTTAGGGGTTTGCAGGAAAAACCCTAGCAGGTTTTCTGTAAGAAAAAAACCTGTATCATCTACCTAAAAATGCATCTCGTATTCCAGCAATACCCGTGAGGCACTTTGCGCGGAGGCATCGCTAACACCAAAGAGGTAAGCCGCTTCATATTTCAGGTGACCAAACAGGCGTCCATAAAGTGCGGGGCCGGCGTAGTGTTCTTGCTGGCCGAAGTGTTGCAGATTTTGATCCGCGCCAAGATCGCTTTGTATTTCAAAACCCGGCTGTGCATATTCATTATAGCGATAGCGGGTGCTCCATAGAAATGCGTAATCAGGGCCGCCGGAAGCATGGTTTCCAAGCCCTTGAACGAATCCTATATTCGCCAGGTGGCTAAACCGGCCTGTGTCTTTTGCAAGTAGAGCCTTGATTTCCACGGCATCCGGGTCATCTTTCTGAATTGCATGCGCATAGGAGACCAGCAATCCGGTATCTACCCAATGTGCGCCCGGCTCAGTGAACTGAAAACGATTTTCCCATTCGATGCCGCTCATCTTAAATCTTTCATCGGGCTGCTTTTCAAAATTGCCATAAGCTTCTATTTGCCACCAACTGTTCACACCATATTCGACTGACATCTGGTGTTCCTGCACGTTATTTTTCTCATGGTGGTTATCGGATGTGCGGTTGCCTGAATACTCAACGGAGAATTCTCCCTCCTCGACATAGGGAGAATAAATTTTATCAATGGCGAAGGAGGGGGTGGTTGCAATGATAGCAAAAAGGGTTGTGCAGAAAGTGGTAACGGTAGTGGGGCGCATCCTGTTTTAACTTTCAAAAACTGTTTAGGTTTATGAGACTGATAATCATTCTCATTTTAAACCGCTTGCGTCAAGGGTTTGGTTGATGGCTGGACTGAATGTGTTGGAGATTGGTTGAAATAAAGCTATATATAATGATTATTCAACTCATTTGTTTTCATAGAAACAATACGGAGCGTGTAAAATGTCCTCTCGTCTGGAAAAACGCTGTGAGGAAAAGGGCCTGAAGATGACCAGTCAGCGGCGCACGGTCGCGCGCGTGCTGTCCGAGTCGGCTGACCATCCGGATGTGGAGTTGCTGCATAAGCGCACCCACAAGCTGGACCCCAAAATCAGCATGGCGACCGTCTACCGCACGGTGCGCCTGTTCGAGGAGGCGGGCGTCATCGACAAGCACGATTTCGGCGATGGCCGCGCCCGCTATGAAGAAACCGGCGAAGACCACCACGACCACCTGATCGACATGAAGAGCGGTCAGGTCATTGAATTCACCAATGAAGAAATCGAGAAACTGCAACACATGGTCGCTGAAAAACTCGGCTATCAGTTGGTCGGCCACCGGCTGGAGTTGTATTGTCTGCCGTTGAAGAAGAACGGGTAGTATTCAGGTGCGTGATGTGAGCATCACGCCCGCGCTGGAGTTAAGCTGGCAAACAAAAAACACGCAGGACAATAAAACGTGAGTTTTTACTGGCCGCTGTCATCGGAGCCGGAGTTCGCCAGCGTCCATGTGCCATCGCTATTCTGGCAGGCTGTGCCGGTGGCTGATTGTGACTGTCCATCAACTACAATGGTTTGTTTATATTGGCGGCACAGGTTGCCGGTTCCGGCCTGATGCCCTTCGCGGATGGGCGTGACAGAACCGCTGTGACCATTAGGGTTATCCCATTTTACCGGCTGGTTAAGAGGGCCGGTTTCAGCTTGTGCCATGGCTTGTTCATGCGCCATCTTGTCCGACTCGTCCAAAGATTTTCCGACGGAACTGCCCGCAAAAGCGCCCAGAAGCGCGCCCGCGCCGGTCATCCAGAGCTTGCCGCTGCCGCCGCCCATCTTGGAGCCGAGGACGCCGCCAAGCAGCGCACCCGCGCCCGTCCCGACGGTCTGCTTGGTGCCCATGCCCCAGGAGTTGTTTTCCCCGTTTTGCGCGCAGGCGCCGAGCGCCAGTACCGATGTTAAAACTAAAGCGATAATTTTCGTTTTCATGATTTATACCTTTCTTGTTTTATAGGACCCTATCCGTTACACGCATACCGCAAAGAATTCCTGTGGATTTAATTGTTGTTGCCGGAAAATCCTATACGCGCTTGTCTTGGATTCTGTGCGGTAGTATAGCTCTATAATTAGCGGTTGTCACGGGGGCTGAATATATGAATAATGTTTTCTTAATGTTAGCGTTGTGTCTTGCTTTGGCAGGATGCAGTAGTACAAAAAGCGCAGCGGACAAGCCCCCGCAGCATGAGCTCAAGCCGGTAGAGAGCCTGCTGACGACTAAAGATATGAATAGTTGTGAACAGCAGCTGGGTGTGACGCCGCCGAAAACCGCTTCTGACGTTTATGTCCTGACGGCGGAGTCGATAGACAGGGTCAAGGACTGCGCTTTTGATATGGAGAAGCAGCACATGCCGCTGCTGGCCGATCTGATCGACAAATACAAGGTGATGCTCCAGCAGGGCAATCAGGAATGCGGCAAAGATATCGGCACAAACTATGCTGAAGCGTGCATGAAGAAAAACCTGAATGATGCCAACGACTGGTACAATCTCGCCGTTGCGCAACGGCTGCAAAGCGAACTGCCGAATCAGCCGCAGACGCAGGCGAAGCCTTCATTGCTTTAAGATAACGGCGCTGCAAAAGGCATAATTTTAAAAAATAGCAAGCGTTTTCAACCGGTAGCAAGCCCCGGATTCTTCCTCGCCCATTTTTAATGTTCGCGACATGATGGCGCGATGCTGGCGGGCTTAAGATTAAATTATAGGCTGTGAAGAGCAAAACGCAGACCGCAAAGACAAACACTAAAACCAAAGGAGAACTATCATGAAAAACAAACGCAACATCGGTAAAACGCTCTTCGCTCTTGCGATGATGATCTGCCTGACGAATGCTTTCGCTGTAACGGCGCATGCAGATGAAGGGCGCGACCATGAATGGCGTGACCATGAGAGGGATGCCCGCGAATGGCACCACAGGCATCACAGACATGACCACCCCGCCGTGATCGAACAACCCAATGTCGTTTATGCGCCGCCTGTGATTATACAGGCGCCGGCGGCTGATACGGGTTCGTCTGGTTTCAACATCACCATCCCCATTAATTTCCGCTAACACGAAAAAGGCTTACCCCGCCGCCACAATGAATGTTGTGGCGGCGGCTGTGAAGGTCTATTATTGGGTGGTTCATAAGGAGATTAGCGGTGGGTAAATATCTGGTACGCGGAACGGCTTTATTTCTCCTGTCGGCGGTTTTCACGCAGGCGCTGCTGTCGTCGTCCCGTGACGCTTATGCGCAGGACATGCCCGATTATACACCGGCACAGCTTCAGCAATTGGTAGCGCCGGTCGCTCTTTATCCCGATCCGCTGCTGGGTGAAGTTCTCATGGCGTCTACCTATCCGCTTGAAGTTTCAGCGGCGGCGCAGTGGCGCTATGCAAATCCGGGTATATCCGGTGACTATCTCACTGCCGCGATGCAGCAGGAGCCGTGGGATCCCAGCGTCAAGGGACTAACGGAATTTCCTGATGTGCTGCAGATGATGAACAACAATCTTGACTGGACGGAAAAGCTGGGCGAGGCGTTCCTGGCGGATCAGCCCGACGTCATGGATGCCGTGCAGCAGTTGCGCCATCAGGCACAGATGTCCGGTGCGCTGGTTTCCGGACAGCAAGAGACTGTATCAGACCAGGATGGCGATATTACCATCGAGCCCACTGATCCGGCGCAAGTCTATGTTCCTTACTACAATCCGGTCACAGTGTTTTCACCGTGGCCGTATCCTGCTTATGAGCCGTATGCTTTTGCCGCGCCGAACGGTGTTGCCTACGTGAATAACGGATCGTTCGGTTATTTCACGGGTGTTGTTATTGTCGAGACTCTCTGGGGCTGGGACCGCTGGGACTGGCACAGGCACCGTATCGACCTTGACGACCGCCGCTGGCGCGATCTGGACAATGGCCAGCCCCCTCCCGCCCGTAACGAATGGCGATTTGAGCCGGAGCACCGTCACGATATTCCTTATAAGAACCAAACGGTGCGCACACGTTTTGAAAGTGCGTCGCCGGCGACGCTGCGCCCTTACCGTGGGTATGAGGAGCGCGCGCCTGTTCCTGAAAGAGAAGCCGGAAAATTCACGCCGCCCGAAGCAAAACGAATTGAAACAAGACGGCCTGAAACAAGGCAACCTGAAGTAAGACAACCTGAAGTAAGGCAGCCTGAAGTAAGGCAGCCTGAAGTAAGGCAGCCGGAAGCACGGCAGCACGAAATGAGGCAACCAGAAACAAGACAGCCGGAAGTCAGGCAGCCGGAGCCAGCGGCGCCAAAAGCTGCGCCGCCGTTGTTTGAATCTTTTGCGCCCAGACCCCAGGTCAACATGGAAGAGAAGCGTGGTAGTTCCAGCCAGCATGCGCCACCGGAAGCCCGGCACGCGCCGCCAGCAGCAAGAGAACCGCAGCCTGCCAGAAACAATTCTCCTGATGAAGCCCACAAGGATGAAAGAAAATGAACAAGAAAATTTCAGCCGCGATAGTGTTTGTTCTGCTGACGGGCGCATCTGCGTTGTCTTATGCCGCGCAGCAGGAGGTTTTCACCTCACCGGAGCAGGCCGGAAGCGCGCTGGTTGACGCGAACAGGAACGGCAAGGAAGATGAACTCCTGAAAATTCTTGGACCGGAAGCGGATGACCTCATCCATTCCGGCGATCCTGTAGCTGACAGCAATGCGAAGAAAAAATTTGTCTCTGCCTATGAAACTGCGCATGCGTGGGAAAAGACCGGCGATAACAAAGAGACTCTGGTCGTCGGCGCCCAGAAATGGCCGCTGCCGATCCCTCTCGTGAACGAGAACGGCAAATGGCATTTCGATACAAAAGCCGGACGGCAGGCAATTATCGACCGCCGCATCGGGCGCAACGAGCTGAACGTCATCAAGGTCTGTCGCGCCTATGTCGAGGCGCAGGCAGACTTTGCCAATGAATATCCCGGCAAGCATGAATACGCGCAGAAATTCAAAAGCGCGCCCGGTCAGCAGGACGGGCTTTACTGGCCTGTGCTTAAAGGCGAAAAAGAAAGTCCGCTTGGGGAGCTGATGGCCAGCGCCGAAGCCGAAGGGTACGGTAAGGAAAAACACATGCCTTATCACGGTTACTATTACAAAGTCTTAAAAATGCAGGGCGCTGCCGCGCATGGCGGAGCCAAAGACTATATCGTCAAGGGCCATATGACGGGTGGCTTTGCGCTGCTGGCTTACCCTGCCAAATACGGCGACTCCGGTATCAAAACTTTTATCGTCAATCAGGCCGGTATTGTGCATGAGAAGGATTTAGGTGCTGACACCGCCGCTATCGCTGCCAAGATAACGAAATATGATCCCGATAAAACATGGCTGGTGCCGTGATTTTCCGGCGTTAACCAGCCAGACGAACAGCTACGAAAATAAAAACCGCCCCGAGACATGTCAGCCCCACAAGCCTGATAACCATGGCGGGCGACGCTTTGGAGTGAGCCTCTGGCAAAATATCCGAGGCGCTGATATAGAGCAAAAACCCCGCGAAGAAACCGAGAAACATCATCAACACTGAAGGTGGCAGCGTGAAAGCCAGCGTGGACGCTGCGCCGAGCACGGGGGCGAAGGCATCAAGCGCGAGCATGCCCAGCGCGCGACGCTTTGAATTGCGGTTGACGAGCATCAGGCTGACCGTGTTGAGGCCGTCGCAAAAATCATGTGCGATAACCG
>Ga0207102_1210_pt1 | contig 10320 bp, 6 predicted proteins | sample Alteio_BWMinHeat_80_FD_153573 | JGI IMG/M metagenome (GOLD analysis project Ga0207102, IMG submission 153573) | Enriched cells from forest soil in Barre Woods Harvard Forest LTER site, Petersham, Massachusetts, United States -... | ecosystem: Environmental > Terrestrial > Soil > Temperate forest >... | reverse complement strand
CTGCCGGATCACGAATTCTATCTGGCGCTGGCCCGTCGCGATGTCGGAATGATGACCGAAGCGTTGCACAAACTCGTAACGCCGAAGTTGGTCAAGGCGCGCAACAACGATGACAGCGGCTACGCGGCGGATTTGATTTCCACCGCGGCGGTGATTTACACCAAGATTGCCTGGTTCCACGGATACGAGGTTCGCGTCGACTCGCCATATATCCCATCCGAATGGTTGCCGATGGAGACGCTGCAACGGTACGACGATCGGTACGGATTCCTACTCGGCGCGTCTGGTGAGCAGTGAACTTCAGGCAGCCGCCGAAACCGTCATCGCGGACGCTACGGAGAAGCGAGATAAGTAAACCGCAAGAGAGTGCCGCCACTCTAGCGGCGGAATGGGCATCTATGAGCGTTGTAGATTGGAATGAGAAGGGTACGTTGTATTTCCGCTTCCAGCCGCCGAAGGGAGAGCCAAAGCTGCGCGCCATCTGGTCTGCGCCGTTGCAAGGATTGGTAATTATGGCGCTTCAAGGCCATGAAGGCCCACTTGAGAACATGCTAATAAAATTGGACAGCGGGCCCGAATATTTGGGCGAAGCAATCGGAGCACTGGCCCACCGGCCTGACCGGCCACAGTTTCGGCCATGGTCCAAATCATAGGTGCATATTTCGCACGGAGCGGAAACATGGGGACGGTCGGGAAACATGGGGACAGACGGGACGTTCACCGGTTTGTGTGAATTAGAATTGGTGTACGTCCCCTGTCTCCATATTTTCTTTCTTTTAGCCAATCGAACATGCTTGCTCAACGTCGTAGGCGACGGAATATTACAGACTCATCCAGAGGAGCAGGGCTTTCTCCTTCTGAATCGCAATTGACGCGATCTCATTCAGCGACACTATTGCCGGGACCACGTCCGAACCTCGCCAACGTGCGTGAGACAACTCCGGACTCTTTACCCATCTCTCTGCGACCGGAAGAAACGAATCCCGCGGCAGTGCTGCGAGTTGCCTGACGAAATGTGTAGGAAGGTCGAACACCCAAGGTCCGTTCCGATCAGGTCCAGAAAATACGACATGGGCCTCCCCTTCCAGGGCACTCGCATCCACCGATGGATCGATCGCCGACCAGAGAGCTGCCAACGTTGAATTGTCCAGGCCCTTCGATTCGAAACATGCCCAGGCGGACCGCCGGTTTAAACTGGCAGATACGGCTGCAGCTTCTTCGGGCGAAGCAACCACGAAGTCGGTAAGCATGACCAGTTCTTTCGAAAGCGCGGTATCGTGATGGACGGCCTCCCCGCCCCCGTTGCAGAGGACAGTAGCCAACTGAATTGTACAAGAGGAGTGATTATCCAAACCCTGCTGAGGTCTCGGCCACCCGCCTTCAGTTTCAAGCCATTCATTTGCTCGCGACACTCAGGGCTGTAACTATTCGTTCGCCAGGGTCCGCGAAGACAAACTTCTCTGGGGCCGAGGGTAGATAGAAAGCGGATAAATCGCCATCAAGGTGAAGGGCTTCTGAGCAATGAAGGTTGCTTGCCATAAGATCCGCCAACTCAAACAGCATCACCGGTTCGCGGCTCACAACTAAATAGACCAGGCGTCGATCCTTTTGATCAATCCCAATGGCGGTACGAAGAAATGAAGACTCGGAGTGAACTGGGATGCTTGCATTGATCTTGCCCATATTGGCAAGCTGTGGACCCGATTGAGTCGCGGCAACGATATGTGGACTACTATGCCAAGCCCTCACCGGCACGATTGAGGCTACGCCCTCATCTGAAATTTGGAATACCGCGCTGTCCCACGAAAAATTTCCTTTCGCAGACGCAGCATCCGTTCCGATGTTCGCGTCGTGCAGTTTTCCTTTAGGCGAAATAAGCAAACCGAGCGGACGATTGTCCGTGCCATATATCCCGGCATTCGTCATCAGGAGCGGCTGAATGCCCTCGCGTGCCAAACCACTGAACACCTCCGAAAATGTTTGTTTCTTGCCGTTGTTGGAGGTCGTGAAGATAATTTTCTGTCGCCGCAAATCAAGTTCGGCCACGGCATATAAGTGCCCCGAAAACGGAACGCAATGCAGAGAAACGGAGCCGGGTAGCGGCGCAACGCAATTCGACCCGCCACCTGCCGCTGCCGAGAATCGTCCCTCGCGTTTCGCAAAGGCGGCGATAGCCGCCACCAGGCACAACACCACCAATCCCAAAGCAGATTTCTTCATTGCACGTGAGTTTACACTTTGGCTCTGTGCTAGTTGAACCGAAAGCGGCAGTCGGTTAGCGTCCAAGATCGGATGCGAGGCACACACTTAATCCAGTATTCAATATTGTCTTTGGGTGCCCCAGATGCTACTTTCCTTAACGCTGCGGCAGCATGATGCTAACTTTTGTTTTCGTTCGTTGACCAAGAGGAGCAAAGATGAAGAAGTTGCTTTTCGTAATTCTTTTCAGCCTAACCGTAGTTGCTCAACAGTCACCAGAAACCTCAACGCCTGCTTCTTCACAGACCACAGCCAAGCCAATACCGCAATCGCTATCAGACAGCTTGACCGCCGTAAAAAGTGCGGCGCTGACGGGCGATGCCCGCGCCGAAGCCATTCTCGGCGCGGCGTATGTGAAAGGCATTGGCGTCCGGCAGGACTACGCCGAGGCCCTCGCGTGGGAGCGTAAATCCGCAGACCAGGGCAATGCGCTCGGTGAAAACGATCTCGGCGAACTCTATCTGCACGGCTGGGGTGTATCCAAAGACTACGCGATGGCTCGCACGTGGTTCCAAAAAGCTGCCGACCAAGGCCTCGCGCGCGCCGAGGCTGCCCTCGGCGAGCTCTACGTAAAGGGCCTCGGCGTACCCAAGGACTACATTGGGGCTCTCGTGTGGCTCCGGAAGGCTGCCGCACAAGGTGACGCTACTGGCGAAGCTGATCTCGGTGCACTTTACCTGGATGGCCGAGGCGTGACGCAAGACTTCGCCAAGGCTCTCGTGTGGTTCCAGAAAGCCGCCGACCAGGGCAATGCGACCGCCGAGGACAATGTCGGCACCATCTATATGTTCGGCTTCGGTGTAGCTAAGGATTATCGTCAGGCTCTTGTATGGTTCCAGAAAGCTGCCGACCAGGGCAATGCGTCTTCCGAGGCCAGCCTCGGCAGGCTGTACCTGAACGGATGGGGTGTACCTAAGGATCCGAGCCAGGCTCTCGCGTGGTTCCGGAAAGCCGCCGATCAGGGCGATGCCGGTGCCGAGGGCAACATCGCCTTCCTGTACCTGAACGGATGGGGTGTACCTAAAGATCCGAGCCAGGCTCTCGCATGGTTCCGCAAAGCCGCCGATCAGGGCGATCCGAATGCCGAGGACAGCGTCGGCCAGCTCTACCTGAACGGCCAGGGCGTGCCCAAAGATTTTCCCCAGGCCCTCGCATGGTTCCGGAAAGCCGCGGCGCAGGGCAACATCCCCGCTGAAAACCACCTCGGGATGATGTACCAGAACGGCCTTGGCGTTCAGCAAGATTACGCAAAGGCGCTCGCCTTGTACCAGAAAACGGCCGACCGCGGTGATGCGTTCGGCGAGGCTGCCCTCGGCAACTTCTACCTTCAGGGATTGGGCGTAGCCAAGGATCTGACCCGGGCGCGCGCCTTATTGGAGAAGTCGGCAGCGCAAGGCGAAGTTGCCGCTGAGAACAACCTCGGCTGGATGTATCAGAACGGCGTTGGCGTTCAGCAGGATAATGCGCAGGCGATCGCCTGGTATCAAAAGTCAGCCGCCCAGGGAGACAGTACTGCAAAAGAAAGACTGGCCGCGCTCAATCAGCAAACTGCAGCCGGGGGAAAACAAAACCGGTGAACGTCCCGTCTGTCCCCATGTTTTCGTCTGTCCCATGTTTTGTCCTCAAAAGCGCGAGGACTTAGGATGTACATACAGCATGGAGATCAGCAGACATGTCAACGCGGCCAAAAATCGATCCTCCTCTTCTTCAGGCGCGCAGCCACCGGCTGAAGCAACTCTTGGAAGCATATTCCGATAGAGAGCCAGAGGCTGCCCTGTGCCTGAAGCACTTGTCGCCGCTTTTTGCAGATGTGATGGCCAACAAAATCCACACACCACGCCGAGGTGTGGCTCCATGCGCCTATTACTTCGTCGAGGGACGCCTCCGGCAGCATCCCGAGTTAGAAAAAGCGTTTGCAGATTTTTCGGCTGCCCTCCAAGGGTTGGATGACGCCACGCTTAGAGAAACATGGGGACAGACGGGTCGTTCACGGTTTGTGTGAATTAGAATCGGGGTACGTCCCGTCTGTCCCCATATTTTTTGTCCCGATATTTTTTATTTTTTGTCCCCATATTTTTCGGATGTTACGAAGAACGGAACGTCCACAGAAGCGTTGAACCCGCATGCCGCTTTTCCAGAAAGATCCAAGTGTGCCGTTAGACTCATTCAAGTCGTTGACAGTATGTGATTAATGTCATTGCGACTCGGTTCCTATTGTCCACCGATGTTCTGGTTCCGTAAATGGAGATCGAGACTCTTGGCTTCCACAGCGTCCCGATGTTAGAGTGCGCTCCCGTGCACTGTAACCTAGGCGCGATGGTGCACTGGCTTTTCAAGGGCGTAACGAGGTCGGCCAAATTTGATTTCTGATAGGACAAGTAAGAATACGCTGCCCCGCCCTCTTGCTTTACAGCGATATCCCATTAACGGTCAGCTTCGATCTTAGCGGCCGGAAAGCCCACGACGTACGTTGCAAACTAACCCATACCAAAAGGAGAATCCATATGAATGCAGTACACAAGCGATCTTATGTTGCATCCCTGATTGGTCCATTGATTCTGTTTGCCAGCGCATCCCTCTACGCAGCCACTGGCACACGTCACGTCGTTTACCTGGATTCCATCGGCCACGTGCACCAACTCTACTCTACTGCGACTGGCTGGAGCGATTTGGACTTGACCTCTTTAACGGGCGCTCCTCCGGCAAAGTCCGGCAGCGAATTGACCAGCACGCTCGACACCGCCACCAACTATGTTCACGTCTACTACCAAAGTCAGTACGCCAACTATGGCATTTATGGCGATGTTTACGAGCTGTACGGATCGGGAACCACTTGGCACAGCAACAATTTGTCGCAAATCGTAGGACTTGGTAATTCCCCTGGGCCCGGGGCCGGCGCCATGCTGACGAGCCTGATTGGAAGTGGCAGCGTCATACACTTGTTCTTCATGTTCAACACCGAGGTTATGGAGATGTACTGGCTCGGCGGGACCAACTGGCATGGCGACAGTCCGTCGTACTTAGCGGGGGAACCAGGTGGAAGTTCTCCATGTGAAAGCGATCCCTCGGCCATCACCAGCCTGATAGACCGCAGCAATGGCAACAACTTTATGCACGTGTTCTGCATGGGCACATTCGAGGACGTCTACGAGTTCTACTGGACGGGTGGTAGCGCTTGGCACTACGACGTCCCGACGTCCCTGGCAGGTGCTCCGAGCGGTTCAATCTTCAGCAACATAACAAGCTTCGTCGACAATACCGGCGGCACCGCTCATGTTCTGCACGTGTTCTATTTGGGTACGAATCTGAATGTCTACGAACTCTACCAAACGGGGTCTTGGCACAGCGACAGTCCCACGTCCCTGGCGGGCGCTCCTGCAGCTGGCACGGTCTCCGGGCAACTCAGCCCACTGACGAGCTTTATCAATACGAGTGGCGTCGGCGACACCAGCATGCACGTGATGTATCTGGGCACAAATGAACACGTGTATGCGCTGCATTACAAAGGCACCGGAACTAGTTGGGGCTATTTCGATGCAACCGCTGCGTCAGGCGCGCCATCCGCTGCCTCTGGCAGCGCGCTGACCAGCTTTCAGGATCTCGCTGGGGGAGTCCGAGTCTATTTTCTTGGCGCCAACTCTCACGTCTACGAGCTGTACTGGCAAAGCGAGGGGACGGCGACCATGACAGACTTAATCACTGCATCGGGAGGCACGACAGCAGCCAGCGGTAGCGCACTTACAGGAGTGGTTGGACCGTAGATCTCAGACTGCTGTGCTCTATTACGCGGTGCGATATAGGATGGAGTTTCCAGGGAAAATCTTGCGCGTATCGGGCCGGACGCCGGAGGGTAGCTCCGTACGCTCGATCCGCAAACAAACAGTCTTTCGCTTCCAGCGCCCGCCGCGCAAGGACCACCCCGGCGGGCGTTGCTTCATCGACGAAGCGCGTTGCTGCACCTTGCGGCACGGTTTTTAGACCCAACTTCCGGGCTCTGCCGAGACGAACATAACGATTTGCTAAACATGCGCCACTCTCTTGTGATTTACAATGACGATACTCTTTCATTCAATCACCGCCGCATTCTGGCACCAGAAGGAGACGCTTGCATGGTTTCGACCGAATCCCCCGCTCTGCCCTCGTCCGAAGTGACGGATTTGCATGTCCGACGGCGGCGCGGGCTGGAGTTGTTCTGCCTTTCATTCCTCGCTCTCTTTCTCGAATTGATGGTGATTCGCTGGGCCCCTGCGGTCGTAAGACTGATCGCCTATTACGCCAATCTGCTATTGATCAGTTCTTTCCTCGGTCTGGGTGTCGGTGCGATCTTAGGCAAGAAAAGGAAGTCGCTCTTTGGATGGCTGCCAGCTTTGCTGCTGATCAACGTGGCATGGCTGTTGATTGCCCATTTCATCACGCTGCCAACTACCGCGTCGGAGAGCAGGTTTTACACACCTACTCCTCAACTCGTGCGTTATGTAAGTCTGGTGGGTATCTTCCTCAGCAACGCAATAGTTTTCGTACCGCTCGGTCAGCGGATCGGATCGCTGTTTGAAGCTCTGCCCCCCTTGCTGGCCTACTCCTGGGACTTGGGCGGCAGCCTCGCCGGGACGCTGTGTTTCGGGGTCTTTTCGTTGAAGTACTTTTCGCCGATGCTTGGAGTGGGATTCGTTGCTTTTGCGATTATCATGCTTCTTCCGCGCGGACAGTGGCTGCGATCGATCCCGATCCTGGTACTGTCGCTGGCGGGGGTGTATTTTTCGGTCAGTCCGAGCGCAATATGGTCACCGTACTATTACATCGTCGTGGTCTCGCAGGGCGATAAGCACGGGAATACTCCCATACGGGAGCCACAGCCGGGGCTACGCACGATGCAGGATCCGCCCATCTACGATGTGAGGGTAAATCACTATTTCCTTCAGAGCGACGGCAGCTTCGACCCGAGCCGGTATTCTCCGCAGAAAAGAGCCGAGATTCTCGACGGGCGAATGCAATATGACTTGCCATATGCGCTGGCTCCCGCCCACCGACGGGTGCTCATGCTAGGAGCGGGAGGAGGCACGGACACGCAGATCGCGGTGCTGAACGGAGCCGAACAGGTCGATGCGGTGGAAATCGACCCGATGCTAGTGAAGTTATCCAACCGATTCAATGCTTCGGCAATTTACGAAAATCCAAAGGTTCATGTCCACGTCGAGGATGCCCGAGCGTTTCTCCGGCGTTCAAGCGGCGGATACGACATGGTGGTCTTCGGTTTCTTAGACTCGCAAACGCTGTTTAGCTCAATGAGTAATATCCGTTTAGACGGTTATATCTATACCGTACAGAGTATGCAGTCGGCCTTCCGGTTGCTGAACGACAATGGGGTATTATCGCTTTCTTTCATGGCCGGGCACGAGTGGCTTGCCCGCAAGCTGGTGCGGATGGTTGCACTGGCCACGAACCAGATGCCGGTTGTGTATGAAAATCAGGGACAGGTGGTGATCTGCGCCTTCCGTGGTCAGCATCCGGACCCGCCCCTTCAATACGGCCGATTCGTGCGCACAGTCTTCCCGGCAGGTGACGATTTATCCGAAGCCGTCGTTCCTACCGACGACTGGCCCTTTCTTTATCTTTCTCACAAGACCATCCCATCTGACTACCTAATCGTGATTGGGATCCTCCTGGCGATTACCATACCGGTGGTATTCGTACTACGCGGCCGAGGATTCGGCATGAACGACGGTCACTTTCTCTTTCTGGGGCTGGGTTTTCTGCTGCTCGAAACCAAGAGCATCTCGGACTGTTCTCTTTACTTTGGCACCACTTGGTTTGTAACCCTGGTGGTTGTGGCGGGCGTTCTTCTGATGGTGTTGGCTGCGAATCTGGTCGCGATGCGCATGAGCCGTTTCCGGATTTGGCCGTACGCGCCACTGATCGCAGCTCTGATATTGCTCTACTTCGTTAGGCGCGATTCGATTCTGGCGTTAAGCTTCAACGAGCGATTGCTGTGGTCTCTGCTCGTGGTGCCCCTGCCGATCTTTTTCGCGGGCCTGATCTTCTCCACGACCTTCCGCCAAGCGTCCGATCCATCCTCGTTCTTCGGAGCCAATCTGATCGGAGCCATGATCGGCGGATTCAGCGAATACCTCAGCATGGTAATAGGAAACAGGAGCCTGATGTTTCTCATTGTTGGGGCGTATCTCGTCAGTCTCGGTCTTCAAATGCGGTTGGTCAAGGCAGGTAGAAGCGGGGGGGCCATATAGCCTAGTCGCACCCACCCCTTGACAAATCCGTCCCATCACTTTTACAATTAGCACTCGTAGGGCGTCAGTGCTAACACTTCCGCCTAACCCATCCAAATCATAGGTTTACGCACACAAACAGAATCACCTCAACGTTTCAACTACTTGAAAGGAGCAACACCCATGGCGAAATTTTCACCACTCCATGACCGCATTCTGGTCCGTCGCGTGGAAGAGGCATCGACCACTCGTGGCGGCATCATCATTCCCGACTCGGCCAAAGACAAGCCGCAGGAGGGCGAAGTCATCTCCACCGGCAAAGGCCGCACCAACGATGAGGGCAAGACCTTCCCTCTGGCCGTTCACGACGGCGACCGCATCCTGTTCGGCAAGTATTCCGGCACCGAAATCAAGATTGATGGCGAAGACTTCATCATCATGAAGGAAGAGGAAGTCCTCGGAATCCTCACCGGCGCCGCAGCTCCAGCCAAGAAGGAACTCGCCAGCAAGCGCTAAGTGCGGCTTCCGGCGTTCGGCTTCCGGCTTCCGGAGAGCTGACACGCTTTAAGCCGGCAGGCAGCGGCAGGCTCCAGCCATCTTGGGTCCGGTTGAATTTCCGGAAGCCGAGAGCCGGAAGCCCGAAGCCGCACCTAACCAACATCCCGCAGGCCAATCCTGCGACAGAACTAAATTAGGAGATAAGCACAATGGCAAAACAAATTGTTCACGGAGAAGAGTCCCGTCAGGCGATCCTCCGCGGAGTCAACCTTCTGGCTGATGCCGTGAAGGTCACCCTCGGTCCCAAGGGCCGCAATGTCGTCATCGAAAAGAAATTCGGTTCGCCGACCATCACCAAGGACGGCGTTACCGTAGCCAAGGAAATTGAACTGCGCGACCCGCTCGAGAACATGGGCGCACAGATGGTCCGCGAAGTCGCATCCAAGACCTCGGATGTCGCCGGCGACGGCACCACTACCGCCACCGTTCTCGCTCAGGCCATTTTCCGCGAAGGCGTCAAGACCGTTGCCGCCGGTGCAAACCCGATGGCTCTGAAGCGCGGCATCGAAAAGGCCGTCACCATCATCTGCGGCAAGATCGACAAAGAAGGTAACCGCGTCAATGGCGAAATCGACAAACTGTCGAAGCCCGTCACCGGCGAAATGATTGCCCAGGTCGGCACCATCAGCGCCAACAATGACGAGACCATCGGCAAGATCATTGCCGAGGCCATGAAGAAGGTTGGCAAGGACGGCGTCATCACGGTTGAAGAGTCGAAGACGCTCGAAACCCAGCTCGAAGTCGTCGAAGGCATGCAGTTCGATCGTGGATACCTCTCGCCCTACTTCGTCACCGACCCGGAGCGCATGGAAGTCGCCATCGAGAACGCCTACATCCTGATCAACGAAAAGAAGATCAGCTCGATGAAGGACCTGCTTCCCTTGCTCGAGCAGATTGCCAAGTCCGGCAAGCCGCTCCTGATCATCGCTGAGGACGTGGAAGGCGAAGCGCTCGCCACCCTCGTCGTCAACAAACTGCGTGGCACGCTGCAAGTCGCGGCCGTCAAGGCTCCGGGCTTCGGCGATCGCCGCAAGGCGATGCTGCAGGACATCGCCATCCTGACCGGCGGCAAGGCCATCACGGAAGACTTGGGCATCAAGCTCGAGAACGTGCAGATCAGCGACCTCGGCCAGGCCAAGAAGATCACCATCGACAAGGACAACACCACGGTGGTCGAAGGCAAGGGCAAGCACGCTGAAATCGAAGGCCGCGTAAAAGAAATTCGCAGCCAGATCGACAAGACCACCAGCGACTACGACCGCGAGAAGTTGCAGGAGCGGTT
>Ga0207102_1209_pt1 | contig 10322 bp, 7 predicted proteins | sample Alteio_BWMinHeat_80_FD_153573 | JGI IMG/M metagenome (GOLD analysis project Ga0207102, IMG submission 153573) | Enriched cells from forest soil in Barre Woods Harvard Forest LTER site, Petersham, Massachusetts, United States -... | ecosystem: Environmental > Terrestrial > Soil > Temperate forest >... | reverse complement strand
TACTGTTTTCGTTGTCTTTGGTAAATGCTTTAGCGGCTTTGGCTTTGTTTTGATCGGAATTATCGGGATCAAGCGCCAGGGTGTACATCAGGCTTTTTAATGCTTTCTCTCCGGAAGGCATGCCGCTCCAGAAAGTAGCATTTTGCAATGATTTACAGTATTGCTCCAGCTGCTCGCGGGGAATTTGTTCCAGCATATTTTGCAGCTCGTAGTAATTTTTAGATATATATTCTTTTTGGGTTACGCCAATGGCGTTAAAGCGATGCAACTCGCGATCGGCATAGTACAAACCACTAATAATATTATTGATCATGAAGTCGTACCATACATCGGTATTGCCTTTATCTTTTTCCAGCAGTATGCGGTATAAGCAGGGCGTAAGGCTCATGTTCGAATACATATTCCAGATGAGCATTTTATTGGCCTTGTTGCGAATGTTATCGGGTACGGGCGTCAACGATGCATTGCCTGCTGATTGGGCGCGGGTCCTATTATAGCGCTCTATACAATCAGGGTGGGTTTTTAACGAATCTGCAATGCCGGTAGTGTCTTTAAATCCATACGACTTGGTAGAAAGACCTTTTGATCTTTTTTGCGTCCAGGCATCTTCAAAAGGCAGGTTATATTGTACAAAATAACTTTTAAGGGGATTCTTTAATGGTTGCTGATACACTTCATCGGCACTATCCAACCGAAGAAAGAAACCGGCATCAAAGGCAATATTGCTTTTTTTCAGCAGAACAATAGCCAGCGAATCGGCGTCGCTTTCATGATAGCGCTGGTGCCTGTTGCGGCTGAAGGTATAATTTTCAAATATTTTCCTCAGCTTGGTGAGCTGCTCGTATTTTGAATCTTTTATTTCGTTAAAGGAGTTTTTATATTCGTCGGAGGTAAGCCATTCTGCTTTTTGCTTCAGGGCATTTTCAGGGTGCTGCATTATATTGTGCGACAACTCGTGGGCGATGACCAGCGCCAGCTCTTCCCTGGTTTTAGCGTAGGTAATCAACCCCAGGTTTACGGCAATAATATTACTGCCAATGGCATAAGCGTTTACCGATGGGCTCCTGTCGAGCAACAGGAATGGCTTTGCCGGTATCATTTGCTTATTGGCAGCGGCAATCTGGGCTATAATGCCATCTATGTAATCAAATACTTCCTTTTCGTGTAGGTAATCATCACTGCCTATAGCAGCAGTCGTAAAGCTGGTTCTGTCGTCCCAGAGTTCTTTAAATTTCTTTTGAGTGGCTTTTTCTTTGTACAGGGAGGGGCATGCCCAGGCTTTTTCCAGGGAGTCTTTTTGCTTTTGATAAAATACGTGTGATAGATCCTGGTAGGTGTACAGTTGTTTTGTTTGGGCTGCTAGGTGAAACATAATAATAAACAGGCAGCATGCTGTTAACAAGGGCTTAATAGGGCACATCGATCAAATTTTTAAGGGGTCTTGGTTAATTTGTGCAAATATAATATATAAAAATAATATTCGTATAGTAGTCCTGTTTGTTGTATTTAATTAAGAGATTCCATGTATAAATAAATAGACCCCAGGGGGCCGAAAGACTGCTTTCGGGCTCCTGAGGTCTGATTTTTAACTAATTTCCTACTGTTGATTAATTGTCGTTTGTACTACTGCGCCTTCCTGTATTTTTCAACTACAGTTAAATTCGCTTCGTTATCAGCTTTAACGGTAATCCAGTTTTTTTCGTCTACCAGTTTCACAAAATAATCAATGGTCGATGCGGCGCCGTTTTCTGCAATTTTCGACACTTCAACTACTCCAAAGATTTTTTTGGTGGGATATACCTTTTTAATTCTTGATTGAATTAAAAAAGGCAAACTGGACTTTTGGTAATACCGGGTGAACTCGGTTATTTTACCATCTTTCTGGTAAACAATTCTTGAGCGGATGCCTTGTGAAACAAAGTTTACCACCCATACCTTGGGCATTTCGTACCAATGAACCTGCTCAGCTGAAGGAAAACTGGTGTTAAAGGATTTAATTAATCTTTCTTCAATATCACCCGGATCACGGGCAATCAAACTAAAACTAATCAGCAGGGCTGAAAAGAAAATGAACAACTTTTTCATGGCTTTACTTATTTGACTTTTAATAATCGGCAGTAAAGGTAAATGGTATTTGGACTATTAGGGAAGCCGGTTTTTATATTTCAGGTAGTCCGGTTTGATGTAGCAACAGTAAATAAAGTTAGTGTTACTATTTCTCGATAAGAATGTAGGGTAATAAGCGTGGAGATATAAATTAAATGCGTAATACTGACGCTTATTTGAACTATGGGGCTATGATTACTTCAATGTCGTGCATCTACGGGGTAACCCACAGGGTAAACCCACCCCTTTCGATTTTTGTTTATGTGCTGCTCTCCGAGGCCTCCCGCTTAGGCGGGACAGGCTCTCCGGTGGAGGGGATTAAGCCTCTACGTTTTGATCAACGACAAACGGAGTGTTCATCCCCTCCATGGGGAGGGGTGGCAGTGGGTTAAACCTAAACACTGACTGTAAGGGGTGGGTTTGAAATTCGGTTCAACTGCTATTAATTAACGACATTGATTGTTACTTCATTCGAATGGTTTTTGTCAGTATGTCAACAGCCTTTTCTGCTTCCTGTTCCGTCATCCAGCCAAAACCCATACGAGTGGCATTTAATGAAACGGAGGTGGTATTGTGTATCAGACCATTTGATAAGATAACGCCTTGTGCTTTTAGCTGTTCTGTGAGGGGTGGCAATGGTACCGATTTGTGAAATTTTGCCCAAATGGCCAGTCCGCCATCGGGTATTTTAAAATCAATCACATCGCCCAGTTGTTGTTTCAGTGCCGTGCACAAAAAATCTCTGCGTTGATGATATGCCTGCAGGGCTTTTTTCATGTGGCGCTTTATATGTCCTTCTTCAAACAGCTCTGCCAGCGCCAGCTCCATAATAGGGTCGCCCTGCACATCGATCAACTGTCGTATTTTAGCTACTTCTGTTATAAGGTTGACAGGCGCCACAATATAACCGGTTCTTATGGCGGGCGCAACGGTTTTACTTAAAGTGCCAATGTATACCACCATGCCTTTTGAATCGGCGCTTACCAGCGGCAGCATAGGGCTGCTTAAATAGTGAAAGTCGTAATCATAATCATCTTCTATAATTATAAAACCATATTTTTCGGCGAGTGATAACAATTTTACGCGGCGCGAGGCGCTGAGTGTTACGGTAGTAGGATAGTGGTGATGGGATGTGGTATACAGCGCTTTTATTTTTTTTCGTTTGCAAATCTTTTCTATGGCATCTACGTCAATACCACTGTCGTCCATTTTAACCCGGGTTAATTTCATACCGGCCTGTAAAAACACATGATCGCTGTAATAATAATTGGTATCGCCAACAATAATGGTATCGCCTTTTGAAAACAATACCGAGGCTACCAGGTACAGGGCCATTTGGCTGCCCCGGGTAATTAATATGTTTTCGTAAGTAGTTTGTAAACCCCTGCTGGCATTAAGGTAATCCGACAGTACCATTCTGAATTTTTGCACGCCATGCGTTTCCACGTACGACATATACTTCATGTAGGTGGCTCTTGATAAAACACTTTTATAGGCGCGGCCCAGTTCTTCGGTAGGTATTAATCGCATATCGGGCCCATCGTGAAAACCAATAATATGGCGCAGGGGCAACACGGGCGTGCGCACGCCATGATTTACTTTTACCGTATACCCGGTGGTGGCGGGAAAAGCATTTTGTTTTTGTGCGGTGGAAAAACGGCGGCCATTTATTTCGGGCAGTTCCTGGCTGGTAAAAGTGCCTTTGCTGGGGCACATTTCAATCCAGCCCTGTGCATCCAGCTCCTCGTAGGCGCGTACAATGGTTTTGCGGTGAACGGTTAACAGCTCTGCCATTTGCCGGGTGCCGGGCAGCTTTATACCCGGGCCCACACGGCCTTTTTTCATTTCCTGGATAACCGAATTGGCTATTTGCAAATAAACCGGTGTATCACAATCTTTTTGTATTTGTATAATTGTTTTCCAAGGAAGCATGGCGGACTACCTGATTTTCTTAAAATTACAACTTAGATAGTCCATACCAAAATGAAAGTTGATGTAACCTGCTGTTCATACCCCGCAAACCGTTGTTCGTGTGTTTTTTATTAAAATAGTTGAGTTTTACCGATTTTTATGATATATGAAGCGCATATTGATGCATAGCGTCTTTTGGCTGGTGTACTTGCTGCAGGATGCGGTGCTGCAAATGATTTGGGTACAGCCGGTTTTAAAAAACATTCCCGAGCAGGAGCAGTTTTGGATGGCGCTGCATGCCGCAGCAGCTGCCTGTATGCCCAAATTATTATTCAGCTACTTTATTATATATGTAATTATACCCCGCCTGTTAAAAGATAACCAGCGGCAGGTGGCTGTTATAACACAGGTTACCACCGCCATTGTGTTTACCATTATTTTATACAGGGTTATTTTCAGGTATTATATAAACCCCGTTGTGTACCACAATTTGCTTACCAGCCGGCCTGTTTTTCATTTGTTGAGTATACTACTGGCGGTGATGGATATTGGTTTTGTATCGGGCGTGGCCATTGCCATGAAGCTGTTGCGTATTCAACTGGCGGGCCGTATCCGGGAGAAAAACCTGGTAAAGGAAAAGCTGGAGGCAGAGCTGTTGTTTTTGCGGCATCAAACCAATCCGCATTTTTTGTTTAATACCCTGAACAATATATATGCGCTGGCGCGTAAACGAAGTGAGCATACTGCCGAAGTGGTAATGCGTTTATCAAAGCTGTTGCGGTTTATGTTGTACGAATCAAAAAACGATCGTATTACCATAGCCGATGAACTGAAAATACTGGATGATTACCTGGCGCTGGAAAAAATGCGTTACGAGCGGCTCACTGTTCAGTTTCAAAAAGATATCGACAATGACTCTCAAACCATAGCACCCTTGTTGTTGCTACCCTTTGTGGAGAATGCTTTTAAACATGGCGCCAGCGAAAGCCGGTTCGATTCTTTTATACATATACAGGTAAAGCTGCAGCAGGGCCTGCTTACTTTTAATATCGAAAATACCAAGGAAAACGACGCGGCGCCCGAAATAAAAGATAATATTGGTTTGCGCAACGTACGTCGGCAACTGGAGCTGATGTATAAACAGTACGACCTGCAGCTGCAAAACAAGCCACATATTTTTTCAGTACATCTTACCATAAATTGTAACAGCTATGCTAAAGTATAACTGTATTATTGTTGAAGATGAGCCCCTGGCGGCAGAAGTGATAAAGGATTATATTTTGCAAATTCCGTTTTTGCAGTGCAAAGGAATTTGTACCGATGCCTTGTATGCCATGGAAATGCTGCAAAAAGAAAAGATCGACCTGGTGTTCCTGGATATTCACCTGCCCAAACTAAAAGGGTTCGATTTTATAAAGGCATTAAAACACCCCCCGCAAATTATCATTACCTCTGCCTACCAGGAATATGCCCTGCAGGGTTATGAACTGAATGTGGTAGATTACCTGTTAAAGCCTATTGAATTCAGCCGGTTTTTAATGGCGGTAAACAAGTTAAAAGAAAGGATAACTGTTGAACAACCGGCGATAACCGCCACAACAGCCGAAAGAGCCAGTCTGTTTTTTAATGTAAGTAAGAAGAAGGTGAAAGTATATATAGATGAAATTCTTTTTATTGAAAGCATAAAGGAATATATACGTATTACTACAAAAGACAAGTCTATCTTAACCAAATTTCAACTGGGGCAAATTGAAGAAATGCTGGCGCAAAATGGTTTTCTGCGGGTGCATCGTTCCTTCCTGGTGGCTAAAAATAAAGTAGAAGCCTTTTCGGCCACCGATGTTGAAATAAACGGGCGGCAAATTCCCATTGGCAGAAGTTATAAGGAGCTGGTAATGGCCATGCTGGGCTAGGTGTGCCACACTTCTCCGGGCGTCGTTAAACAAAGTGTGGCACACCTGGTTAAAGGGGAGGCCCAACAACAGGATTCATTGCCCGAACGAACTGTTAGTAATGACAAATGGTTTCTATTACCCGTTAACAGTCGCCCGTTGAATAAATAAAAGAAATTGATGGCCGTTTTATAATTTGCTGGTACAACATGTAACCATGACAACTACAACAACCGCAACACTAACCCCTGTTGCTACATCGAAAATAAAAACCATTATCTGGGTTGGCATTGGCCAGATACGACATTACGTTCGATGCCATACCACAGGGCATACTGCCAATTAATACCACGCCGGCTGCTATTTCGGGCGGAAATTTAAAAATCACGGCCAGGGTATAACCGGCCAGTGGCATAAATGTAAAGTGACCAAACAAACCAATCAGTACGGCTTTGGGCATTTTTATAACCCCGGCAAAATCCTTCACACCCATTTCGGTGCCCATACCAAACATAATTAATTGTAACAGCGGCGTAAACAGATTGGTTAATTTTAACCCACCCCAGCTGCCAAAATATTGGGGATAATACATGGCCGTAGTAACGGCCGCAAATATGAGCAGGGTAAATGAAAAACCTTTTACCATTGCCACGCCTCTCACGCCCACCGACAGGCAAATAAAAAATGCCATCAACAGCGGACCGGCATAGGTAGTGTTGCCGGTTATAAGACAAACGATAAAGGATAGTAAACTTATTACGGCAAGAAGCAGGGCAAGCTTGTATATCTTCATTTTTGAATCGTGAATTGGTTGTCGTGAATCGGCAGTCGGTCCCGCCATGGCGGGATGAAACGTGAAACGGCAAACGTGAAATGCTGAAGGCACAAGGCACAGGGAACAAGTCTTGAACCTTAGTCCGTACGTGTAAACACAAGCAGTCTAAACGCTAAACGCTTGTACCTTGAATCTTGTGCCTTATATCCTGTAACTGGTAGCTCTTGTAACCTGCAACCCTTGTCAACTTATCAGCTCTTCACCAGGTTCTGTTCTTCATATACTCATCCAGTTGTGCGCGGGTCATGGGAATTTCGTTGGGATTGTTTTTTAACCATTCCAGGAAATCCTGTTTTATCTTGTCCGTCCACTGGTTATCGATTTGACCCGGTGTGTAGCGCCCCTGCCTGAGCATACTAATGCCAAATTTATCTTTTAAAATAATAAACTCCGCAGTAACAATTACTTTCTCGGCCAAATGAGCAGGAATAAATAATACGCCGCCTTTTTTGGCAATCACCAGGTCGCCGGGCAGTACAATGGCCCCGCCAATACGAATGGGGGTATTTAAACCCATCAGTACTTCATTTTTCAGGTAAGAAGGGTGCCAGTCGCGCACATAGGCATTAAACCCTTTTATTTCGGTTAGCCCTTCCAGGTCGCGGGCAGATGCATCGAATATTACACCGTTGCCCGATTTGCTGTAAATAGCATTGCCCAGGTTACTGCCAATAAGCGTACCCTCGCTTATTTTGCCAAATCCATCGGCCACATATACATCGCCTTTGGTAAGCATATCAATGGGCCATGAATTGGTATTGCCAATGCGCCCCTCTTTTTTGCCACGCTCTTTGATATTCTTTTCAACATCTGGCCGCGCAGGCATAAAGCAGGCGGTTAATGCGCGCCCCACCACGGGGGTATCTGCATTCACCGTTTTCCAGTTGCCTTCATACTGACAGGTATAACCTTCGTTTTGCAAAATGGTCCAGGCATCTTCAATGGCAATATTGCGCGCACGGCGCAACAAATCGTCGGGTATTTTAGGGCGACCATCGGCAAACCGTTCCCCTTTCCACTCGGCCGTTAAAAACACCAGTTCATCACGGGGAATGGTTTGCGCCTTTACCTCACCATTGCCTACCCCTAATGCAATCGCTATCAATAGCAGGATGCGTTTCATGCGGTATACATATTATTGATGTTCGTGGTCATTTGCCATTGTTCTTTGATTGCTGATCACCAATGGCGTAACGATGCCATTCAGGTCATACACAATTTTTCCTCCCTTAATAGTCATTTCACACTCCAGCTTTTGAGTGCCTTCTACTTTGTAGCCTGTGTAATCATAAAAACCAAACTTACCGGTGCGCATATTTAAAATAGCCACATCGGCCACGCCCCCCTCTGACAAATTACCCAGTTCTTCATGTTTGATCTCGCAGGCAGGGTTCCAGGTGCTAGCCTGTACTACCTGCTGCAAGGTCATTCCTATAGCCATACATTTCGACATGATGTTCAACATATCTTTCATAGCGGCATTCATGCTATTTACGTGAATATCGCTGCTGATGGAGTTGGGATAAAAGCCATTCTGCATAGCGGGTATGGCCTGCGAAAATGCAAAGCTGATGGAACCATACCCAACGTCGAAAGCAATTCCTTTTTTCTGTGCTTCCCACACAAAGGGTTTGATCTTTTTCGAGCTTACATCGAGCACCGCTTCGCGATCGGTCAATTGCCCAAAGCAATGCGTAAAAATATCGCCCGCCCGCAGGTGTTTCAGAAACAGTTCTTCTATCGATAGCGGCGGGTCGCTGCTGCCAAAATCAATCATCACCGGTTTATTGGCCAGGGTACCGGCTTTTACCGCTTCATCAACCGGCGTCCATTCGCTGCCAACATAGTGTGCTACTTTTATGCCCACTATGTAATCGCGGTAGTATCTGGCCATCATACCTGCAAGCTTGCCATCCATGTCTTTGGTATCCTGTTCGTATACACCTCCCCGCATACCTTCGCCTACGATGTTTATAAATGCCAGTACTCTTGTTTTTGAATTATCTATCACCTGTTTTTTAAACTGTGGAAAGCTGCGCCAGCCCGATGAACCGGCATCTACCACCGTAGTAACGCCTGTTCTGAAAGTGAAACCATCGGGTACAATGGCCAGGGTACCATTGCTATAGGCATGTTCGGGGTCGGTACCATAAAACACATGTACATGCGCATCTATTAAACCTGGTGTAACATACATGCCTTTGGCATCAACCACCTGCGTGGCTTTTGATGCATCGATGTTTTTAGCCACCCGCGCAATTTTGCCATCCTGTATGGCTACATCCATGACCTCGTTAATATGATTTTTGGCGTCAATTACATGCCCGCCTTTTATTACAATAGCGTATTGCTGCGCCCGCGCCAGGATAACCAAACAAATAAATACAACAACAAAAACACCTCTTTTGCACATGATATATATTTCGGGATTTCTGGATTTAGGGATTTGGGGATTTTATAAGCACAGGAACAGATTGCTAAAAAGCAAATCTCAAAATAACGCAATCACGAAATCAGCAATTCTTCTTTGATTCGCGCGGCCACTATTTTTTCCTGACCGGGTTTTAGCATCCACACGGTTACGGTTATGCTGTTATCTTTTACAGCGCCTATTTCAATAGAGGGATTGCCGTTACGCAATTTTTCCTGCAGCGCCTTGCCGGTTAATTTGCTATTGGCATCCCAGGCAATGGTTAAGGTGGGTGTAACATTTCCCAGGGCAGGAACGGCAATGCTGGTAGTTACTCCTCTTACCGATTTGGCAGTATTATCAATCACGGCAGTGGCTGCTTCCCATTCCTTCCATTCTTTATCGTGGTCCTGCTGAATGTATTTTTCCAGCGCCACGTACATGCCCAGTACTTCTTCTTTGTTTACTTTAAAACCGCGGCCAATATTAAATCCACGTGGCGGCATGTGCACACGCGCAGCGGTAATAATGTCTTTTTTCCCCATTAGCAAACCGGCGCTTTGCGGACCGCGCATGGCTTTACCACCGCTGATTACCACAAAGCTGAAGCCCATATCGTTAAACTTCCACAGGTTGCTTACGGGTGGAACGTCGGCCGCAATATCAATACTGGTTGGTATATTGTGCTTGCGGCCCAACGCCACCCATTCTGCGTGTTGTATTTTTCCTTTATCGGCCTCGATATTTAAAAAATGTAAAAGGGCTGTTTTGTCGTTAATGGCCTGTTCAGCTTCTTCCAGGGTTTCAATATAAATCAATTTGCAGCCGGTATTTTTCAATGCATGATTGTATACGATTTCATGCGCTTTTTGAATAATCACTTCCGATTTCATACCGGTTCCCTCCAGGTGAGGCAGTTGTTCTACTTTCTTTTGATCGGTGCCGGTTAGTATACCAGCCAGTCCCAACGTCATACCCGAAAAGGCGCCCGAGGTTACTACGGCCGCTTCGCTGTGCACCAGGGCGGCAATCTTCTCCCCTACTTTATCCTGCAGTTCATCGAGCATACAAAATTCCAGCGTGCCAGCCTGAATGGCTTCCAGCACATAGTCGTGCATTAAAGAACCCGTCATAGCGGTATAGGTACCTGCGGCATTGATGAAGGTGC
>Ga0207102_1208_pt1 | contig 10359 bp, 11 predicted proteins | sample Alteio_BWMinHeat_80_FD_153573 | JGI IMG/M metagenome (GOLD analysis project Ga0207102, IMG submission 153573) | Enriched cells from forest soil in Barre Woods Harvard Forest LTER site, Petersham, Massachusetts, United States -... | ecosystem: Environmental > Terrestrial > Soil > Temperate forest >... | reverse complement strand
AAATTTCCACGCTCCTATAGCATAATTGCTTTATGAGATGTCCCATTAAATTTTCGATGGGGTATTAGCTCAGTTGGTTAGAGCGCCTCGTTGACATCGAGGAGGTCAGCTGTTCGAGTCAGCTATATCCCATCCTTTTCCTTAACTTACTTGTCCCCATAACCTCCATGCCCACTCCCCTTACACCCCTCCGCCAAGCTATTGCAGAACTTCTCGCTTGTGCTGTTTGCGATTTATTCCCTAAAACCCTACTTGTCGCAAGCAAAATTAGCGCTGTCGGCTTCCATTACGATTTTGTTTTTGCACATCCCATCGATACTCAAGCCCTGCAATTAATTGAAGAGCGCATGCGCTTCCTGGTTAAACAAGACTTGCCAATCCAATCTGTCGACATGATGCGCGCAAATGCGATCGATTTTTTTTCTCATCGCCAGCAACATCTGGTCGCCGATGCACTCGCAACCTCTTCTGCACAATTTGTTTCCCTCTTTAAAATGGGCGATTTTTTCGACCTCTCCTCTTTAGACGCCTACGCGACAAGCAGCGAAATAGAAGGCGCCTTTAGATTACAAAACTTTCATGAATCAACCTTGATTCTTTCTGAAAAGGACACCCTACCACTCACGCGTATTGAGGGGACGGCTTTCCCGGATGCATATACCCTAAAAAAATTCTTAAAACGCGCAGAAGCGGCTAAGAAAAAAGACCATCTCGTTTTGGGCGAGCAGATGAAGCTCTACAGCACGCATCAAGACCTTGGCGGCGGCACGCATTTTTGGCATCCCAAAGGATCCCTCCTGCGTAAGTTTCTGTTAGATTTATGGCAAAGTGAAATCGAAAAACAAAACACACAATTCCTGGTCACGCCTCCCTTTATTCCCACTGACTTTTTAAAAGAAAAGCAATACCGGCGCTCAGACAAAAACAGAACCTCTTATCTCCCCGCAATGACCGTCGGCGAGACCACATGTGCGTTACGCTCCTCCTTGACTCCGCATCACGCTACTGTATTTCAGTCTCAAAAACCCACACAACAAGAACTTCCTTTGCGCTATGCGGAATGCAGCCTCTTGTTTGAACAGGAAGAGCAGGACTCTCTTTGCGGATTATTTCAATCGCGGATTTATGAGGCGGATAGAGAGCATCTCTTCTGTACCCCCGAACAATTTTTTGAAGAGCTCATTTCTTCCTTGCATTTCATTGATAAAATCATTAAGATGTTTGGTTTTGAACACCATTGGATTTTAGTCCATCGCAATCAAGGTCGTGTACCTTATTTTGAACGATGGAAAGAGTGTGTCAAAGAAATGGAGCGGGCTCTAACCTCTTGCAGCATTGATTACCAGAAAGATGAGAGCGCAACTCAACCTTACGGACCTTCTTTACACGTCTGCATTAGTGATGCATTGGGCAGAGAGTGGAAAGGACCCTATATTACAGTTGATCTATTTCACGCTGAGCGCCTTAAGTTGAGCTATCGCGGTGTAGACGGTCAGCAACATGAACCGATTTTAATGGTGCGCTCAATTTACGGTTCCATTGAGCGTTTTATTGCGTTACTCGTTGAACATTATGGGGGAGAATTTCCGTTTTGGTTATCTCCCGAACAGATTCGCGTGATCCCGCTTTCCATGAAGAACACTTCTTATGCCGAGGAAATTCAGCAGAAGATTAAGGAATTAGGATTTAGAAGTCAGATTGATTATCGTCTTGACAATCTAGCTGAAAAAGTTCATATAGCTGAAAGAGAAAAGGTTCCTTATATCATCATTGTTGGAGAGAACGAAGAGCGAGACAGAACAATCACGACGCGTTCAGGCCATAAAGGAACTGTGCAAAATAAAGTGAAATTAGATACTTTTCTTGAGGGACTGTCCAGTAATCAATTGGACAACTGGACTGCACCAAAGTAATTGCAAGAAGAGGGCTCCTTAAACAAGAAACAGGATGGGAATTCGGGTTGAAAGTTAATAAAGAAATACGTGCTCCAAAGGTTCGTGTAATCAGCCATACAGGAGAGCAAATAGGTGTTATATCAATACACGAGGCGCTCGAGAAAGCTCAGCAAGAAGGTTTAGACCTCGTTGAGATTTCTGCTGGATCCAATCCCCCAGTATGTAAGATCATCAACTATGGAAAATATCGTTATGATCAAACTAAGCGTGAAAAAGAAAGTAAAAAAGCTCAGCATCAGGTTAAGATCAAAGAAATTAAGATCAAGCCTAACATCGGAATTCATGATTTAGAGACCAAACTGAAGCATGCCCGTGAATTTATTGCTGAAGGCAATAAAGTCAAAATCACTTGCGTCTTCCGCGGCCGAGAGATGGCTCACCCAGAACTCGGTGAAAAATTGGTCCGCAAGCTATGTGAAGATATGGAAGATATTGCAACTCCTGAAGCGCCATCTAAATTGTTTGGCCGTATGCTAACAATTGTCCTAGCGCCAGGAGCCAAGAAAAAGAAAGAAACAAAAGAAGTCACAGGCAAGCCTACTGTTGTAGAAAATCCTGTGCAACAACAATAGCATTTTAGTAGGAGAAATGCAGTGCCTAAGATGAAAACCAAGAAGGCTATTGCAGCCAGATATAGAGTGACTGCGAACGGGAAACTTAAAGTGTCTCGTCCAGGTAAAAGACACATTTTGACAAAAAAAACATCTAAACGCAAACGTCAGCTTTCAAGACCAGCCTTGCTGTCTGATTGTCTGTTAAAAACTTACAAGCGTTTAATGTGTGTCTAAAAAATTTATACCGGATTTCCGGTATAACAAATGTTTAAATAATTAATAGTGGAGATTAGATATGGTTAGAGCAACCAATTCTGTCGCTTCACATCGTCGCAAGAAGAGACTGCATAAGAGAGCCAAAGGATTTGTCGGCGATCGCAGAAATCACCTACGCTTGACTAGCGACGCTGTAATGCGTGCAATGGCATATAATTATACCCATCGCAAACAGAAAAAGCGCAACTTTCGTCGTTTGTGGATTATGCGTATCGGAGCAGCGGCAAAAATTCATGGAATTTCTTATAGCAAATTCATTAATGGATTGAAAAAAGCGGAATGTGAAATAGATAGAAAAATGTTAGCCGATTTGGCGGTTCGTGATCCTCATGGCTTTGCAGCTGTTGTCGGACAAGCGAAAGAGGCTCTTGCATAAAGAGCGTTCCAAGTAAGGCGTTTGAGCAGAATCACTCGATGATTCTGCTCTTTTTTTTGGATAAATTGCAGAAAAATATAGAACTGTTACAGTATATTTAGAATTTATATAGATCCAACGTTTTTAACTTTGAGATGATTATGCTTCAAACAATAGAATCCTTGCGCCAAGAGTTTGCTTTAGAATTAAAAGACGTCAACTCGACAGCTGATCTCGAAATCCTTAAAGTTAAATATCTGGGGAAAAAAGGCCCTCTTCAACAGCTAATGAAGGCTTTAAAAGAAGTGAGTCCTGAAGACCGCCCTGAGTATGGAAAACACATCAACGTCTTTAAGGAGAATCTTACCAAAGAGCTCACATCTAGAGAAGAAGCGTTAATCGACCGCGAAGAAAATGATCGCCTGGCACATGAAAAAATAGACATCTCTTTACCTGGAAAAGGGCGTCATTCCGGTCGTAAACACATCATCACGCACACATTGGACGACATGATCGACATCCTCATTGCAATGGGATTCTCCGTTCAAGATGGTCCAGATATCGATACCGATTACTACAATTTTGAAGCGCTCAATTTTGCTGCTGATCATCCAGCGCGCGATATGCAAGATACGTTTTATATCAATCCCCCAAACATCCTCTTAAGAACACATACAAGCAATGTTCAGGCACGTGTGATGGAAGGAAATAAGCCTCCAATTCGTATTATCGCCCCAGGACGCGCTTATCGCAACGAAACCATTACAGCGCGTTCCCACGTGTTCTTCCATCAAGTAGAGGCATTTTATGTGGATAAAGGGATAACTTTTGCCGACCTCTTTTCCACGATGCATCAATTTCTAGAAAAGTTTTTTCGTCAACCCATCGAAACGCGCTATCGTCCAAGCTATTTCCCTTTTGTTGAACCAGGCATGGAGGTCGATATCCGCTGCTTGGCCTGCCAAGGGAAGGGCTGCTCTTTATGCAAACACACGGGCTGGCTAGAGGTTGCTGGCAGCGGTATGATCCACCCAGAGGTGTTGAAAAATGGAGGAATCGATCCAGAGGTCTATTCCGGTTACGCCTGGGGCATGGGTGTCGAACGTTTAATTTTATTAAAATATGGAGTAAAAGACATTCGCCTCTTTTCAGAAAACGATCTGCGCTTTCTCCAGCAATTTTCAGACCTCTAATGGATGTTTCAAACAATGTGTGGGAAGTAACAACCGAAGAATCGGGCACCAAACTGCTCACTTTTTTAAAAAATAAATTGGGAGAAACGATCTCTTCGCGTCAAATCAAGCGCGCTATCGAAGAAAATCTCTGTGTGGTTAACGGCATCACAGAGCGTTTTTCGACAACTCAATTGGGGACTGGAGATAGAGTTGCCCTACACATGAATCGGCTCTCTAAGCCAACAACTGTTTCTCTTTTTGAAAAAGAGCGCCTATTATTTGAAGATGGATTCCTTCTCATTTATAATAAGCCAGGCGGTGTGGCATCAGATGATCCTGAATTCCTAAAAGCGCTCCGGAGATATTGCCCAACACTAATTCTCATTCATCGACTCGATCGCGACACAACAGGAGCCCTTCTCTTTTCAAAAAATAGCGCTGTGCAGGCTAACCTGATCACCCTCTTTAAACAGCACTTGGTTAAAAAAGAGTATTTAGCGCTGGTAGATGGAATTCCTAAAAAGAAGATGGGGGTTATCGATAATTTTCTCGGTGAAAAACATCGCAGGCAAGGAGAGGTCTCGTGGGGGAAAGTGGCAGTTGATAAAGGTGTACGAGCGATTACGGAATGGAAATGTTTATCTACCGGATCCCACGCTTCCCTATTACGCTGCATCCCCAAAACAGGGCGTACGCATCAGATTCGCGTGCATTTAAGCGAGATGGGACATCCCCTGTTGGGCGATTTCCAGTATGGGCGCACCTTTCAATGCCCTTATCGCCCTGCACGGCATCTTCTACACGCCTACACGCTCAGTTTTCCGCATCCTTGCACAACGAAGCAGGTTAGTGTGAGTGCGCCGTTGCCGGAAGATTTTGAGATAGCCCTTAAACTTACCTTAGAGATGGAGAAAGAGAGCTTAACACAAGTTATTGATAAAAATTAAACGCAGAGGGCGTAGAGAAGAATTGGGGCTATTGGTTTAATTTCGTCCGGCCTTCTGTCGCCGCATTCGCGGCTAATTCTCTTTTGAATTCAACCCCAGGTTTACACCCAATGTCGTCAAAATAAAAAAAAACTATTACAGGCCCGGATGGGCCGCAGCTGTAAGCCCACTGTGAGCGATTAGCGAACTGTGGGTAAAGACAAAAGGAACTTGAGTCGCGGAGCGGCGACATAATCTAGAGCTTTGATTTATAATCGATTGTGCGAATGTCGCCGCTCCGCGACTCAAGTTCCTTTTGTCTTTACCCACAGTTCGCTAATCGCTCACAGTGGGCTTACAGCTGCCGGCCCATCCGGGCCTGTAATAATCTTTTTTTTATTTTGATAACATTGGGTTTACACCTGGGGTTGAATTCAAAAGAGAACTAGCCGCGAATGCGGCGACAGAAGGCCGGACGAAATTATGGTTTTAAGTTAAACAATGAATTGGAGTTTACATATCACGTATGAATAGTCAGGACTTACAGCCAAAGCGCTTTCTAATTGTCAAAACATCTTCATTGGGTGATATCATTCACGCCTTCCCCCTACTGAATTATCTGAAGCAAAAATTCCCGTCGGCTCAAGTCGATTGGGTGGTGGAAAAACAGTTTGCAGAGCTGGTGCGTGCGCATCCCTTAGTGAACGAAACGCTATGCATTGAGACAAAAAAATGGCGCAAGGGTTGGCTAAAAAGAGATCATTTAAAAGAAATCAACGCCTTTCGTCAGCTGTTACAAAAAAACAGCTACGATGCTGTTTTTGACCTGCAGGGAAATGTGAAGTCCGGTCTAATCACTTCGCTGGCAAAAAGCGCACACAAAATTGGATTTGGCAAAAATAGCGTACCTGAATGGCCTAATCTCCTCTTTACGAACTGTCGTTTTAATCCACCTACAGGACAAAACATCCGCCAGGACTATCTGTTTTTAGCTCAAAGTTTTTTTGCTGATACAACGCCTTGGGACTGGGGAAATAGCGCGCAAGTCAAGATGCATATTCCGCCTGAGCTCTCCCGTGTCATTGAGAACATTCTCAATAATCCTGTCATGCAAGGGCATAAAAAAATCATGGTCTGCCCGGGTTCCGCCTGGCGCAATAAACAGCTGCATCCGACCGCTTTAGCAGATCTATTGAAGCTCTTTCAACTGAAATTAAACGGTAGTTTTTTGTTTGTTTGGGGGACAGAGGAAGAGAAGCAACTGGCACAACAGCTACAACTGCAATTTTCAGACTGCTCACAAGTGGTAGAGAGACTCCCCTTGCCTGGACTGCAAAACTTGATGAATCAAGTCGATTTAGTCATCGCTATGGACTCATTACCGCTGCATTTAGCCGGCACGACCAAAACAGCAACCTTCAGCATATTTGGAGCTTCCTTAGCCGAGAAATACAAGCCCCTAGGCCCTCAACACTTGACCTACCAAGGCGGCTGCCCCTACAAACGCACGTTTGAGAAGCGCTGTCCGATCCTGCGCAGCTGCCCGACAGGCGCCTGCATTCAAAGCCTACAAGGCAACGAGCTTTTTGAGTATTTTCGGAAGCAAAGTTTCATGTAGCCTAGACTTTTAGGCCTCTAACAACTTCTCAAGCGTTTGCAATGTCTCAACAAAGATTTGTTGGTCTGGAACGAGTTGTTGAAGCTCTTGCCAGCTAAACCATCGTTGCTCAAAAGATTCAGCAGATTTAATGGGTAAATATGTCGATAAAGGCCTCGCGACATAGATCAAATCCATGTGCTGATGTGCTGGCTTACCATTGTGGCTAGGAATTTCCTCTAAAAGGCACATGTAGGGCCTTTCAAAGCTCTTTGCATTCCAACGGTCTATCCACACGTTTTCTTGGGTGACAAACTCGATTTCGAGTCCGGTCTCTTCGCGTACTTCGCGCCGCGCACCTTCCGAAGGAAGCTCATTTGCTTCAAGATGGCCTCCAGGAGGAAGCCATTTTTGATATTTCTGGTGATAGATAAGAAGAGCTTTATGGTTTTCAATAATATAAACTGTTGCCGTAAAATGCCTCTCCATCTAACAAGCCACCTCAGAAGACTCTTGTGGAGCCATAGGTAGCGAGGAGGCCGCTTCTGAGTTTTTTGCCGCTTCATGCATGGCCAATTGTCCGCAGGCCGCTGCAATATCGTCCCCTTTGGTATAACGACAAGTATTAACCACTTTCGAACCAAACAAGACCGTTCTAAACTGCTTAATGGCCTTTTTATCTGGACGCTTGAGTTTTATGCCAATGACTGGATTGTACGGGATCAAATTCACGGTGCACTGCTTGCCATGCAACAAATGCGCTAGTTCGTGCGCATGGTCTGGATGGTCATTAACACCCGCTAACAAGACGTATTCGTAGGTAATATCGCGCTTGGTCTTCTTAGTATACTCATCCATCGCCGCCATAATATCTTCTAAGGGATATTTACGCGCGTACGGAATAATTTTCTTACGGATATGTTGATTTGGCGCGTGTAAGGAAAGGACTAAATTCACCTTCAAGTCTTCAGTGGTGAGACGTTTAATCCCCTCTACGACACCCACAGTCGAAACAGTCACGCGTCTTTGCGATATATTCAGCAGCGACGGATCGCAAATCATGCGAATAGATTTAATGACAGAATCGTAGTTTTTCAACGGTTCGCCCATACCCATGTAGACAATATGGGAGACGCGCTCTTCTTTTTTAGCTAACCATGCATTGATCTGAACAACCTGTTCGACAATCTCGGCTGGACGCAAATTGCGCACGAATCCCTGCTGGCCAGATGCGCAAAACGCACATTTTGCCGGACAACCCACCTGAGACGAAATACAAACAGTGCGGCGATCTCCCGAACAAATCAAAACAGACTCAACCAAATTCCCTTCGCGCAATTTCCATAGAAATTTGTATGTTTCGCCATCAGCCGAAGGCAACACACGCACACATTCAAGCGTTGGCAGATGTAACTGTTTAGCCAATTTTGCGCGCAACTCTTTGCTGAGATTAGTCATCTCGTCCCAATTTGTGACGCTCTTCTGGTAGACCCAGTTGATTAATTGCTTTGCATGGAACTCTTTTTCGCCCTGTGCCTGTAAAAAAGTCACAAGATCTTCATAATTAAACTCACAAAAGTCGGCCATAACGCGTATTCCATCTCTATTTAAAATTTAGGGTGATCCATTTGATTATAAAACAGATACAATAACACATATAAAAATATTATGCGAGGAAATTATAGTAATAGTTTACACAATTGAATTGCTAAGTCACTCACCTCATGTAAAATTTATTTTACGCGAAGATCGCGAAGAGAGCGAAGAAAACGCGAAGGTTTATGGACCTAATGGGCGATACACTCGTTTCTAACAGTTCAGATACCCTTTTCGTAAACAAAGAATGTAGTCAGGGCGTCCCGCCCTGATGCACAGGCCGAGACGACCTGGCTACATTCTTGCTTCGCCTTGCCATGACGTTTGCAGGCTATTGGTTTAATTTCGTCCAGCCTTCTGTTGCCGCATTCGCGGCTTTTATAGTTAATCAACTTTTACCTTATATACTAATCAAACCGCAATAGCGGTGATGGCATATAGCCCCAGGTGTGAACCTGGGGTTGAATTCAAATGAGAATTAGCCGCGAATGCGGCGACAGAAGGCTGGACGAAATTAAACCAATAGCCCGTTTGCGATAAAATAAATCGCTAAGTAAACCGAATAAAGAGACGCCATTGATCAGGAGAAGGCTGCTTCCCTCCTAAATCGGCTAATATAGGTGCTCGATGAAGACCGTTAACGCTATCGTAAAAACACCCTAGCCTGGAAGGTTTCGCAATGCGATCAATAGCAGCTGATTCTTCAGGCGAATAGCCATATCGCTTTACATATTCTTGATTTTGATCTGGATTAACGACGCGCGTACTCCATTCGTTTATATTGCTGAAGCTTATTGTCACAGAACGCTTTATTTTTTTCTCTTCCTCGTCAAAATCTCGATGCCAATAGTCTCCTCGATGGCCAACATGTCCTTTATTGAAACGAATACTTACTGTGTTATTGGTAAACACAATTCCAAGAGTAATGATCTTCTAATACAAATCATTGACGAGTGCGCCGAGAGGTGTGCGTTCATTAATCTGAGCCACCCCTTCAAAACCCACATCAATAAAATAACGCTGTTGATCCTTATTGAGCTCAGAAAAACAGGGTAGAACTAATTTCCCTACTGAGAAAGGTCTTCTCTTTGTATTGATATCTAATTCTGTAGATAATAAATCGGTCTTATAATTATCCGTTTCAATAAATCCTTCATAAAACCTTTCCGAATACACTCCGCCTCTCAATCCCAGCTCGCCTTCCTCAACGGCTATTCGGTAAGGAAGATCTAAGCGTTTAATCAAGTCAGTAACAACCCCATCCACGGTAGACGGGGTAATGCGCGCATCTCCCAGGCAAGCGTCATAGTTGGAGGACGCACCACTAGAGGATGCGCTACTTGGTGTTGTTAAGGCTACACTCATTTTAATCCCTTTAAGAAGTATAATTAGTTATAAAAAGCCAATGAAAAGGCGCCAATCCGTGAAAGAAGGGACACTACCCTCTAAATCTTTACGATTTGGTGCTCGATGAACGCCGATGACACCATCATATAACGCCCCATGTATGGCGGGTTGCGCCACACTCTCTATGGCAGCTATTTCCTCTTCAGAGAAACTTTTTGTTATTCCATCTCCAGGAAACTTTTTGTTATGAGATGCATCAACTATACGCGTGCTCCAATTTTCCACATTACTATAGCATACTGTGAGCGTACGCTCTTCCCGCGACTCAGCATCTCGATGCCAATAGTCTCCTCCATGAAGAACACTTCCTTTATTAAAGCGAACGCAAACTTGATTATATTCACCTAGCCCCAGTTCGGCAATTCTCTGTTGCAACTTACGAACCAAAATCCCCAAAGGAGTATCCCTATCAATACTAGTTATATGTTCAAAAATGACAGCAATCGCGTAACATTCTTTGAATTGATGGTGATCCATTTGATTATAAAACAGATACAATAACACATATAAAAATATTA
>Ga0207102_1207_pt1 | contig 10373 bp, 4 predicted proteins | sample Alteio_BWMinHeat_80_FD_153573 | JGI IMG/M metagenome (GOLD analysis project Ga0207102, IMG submission 153573) | Enriched cells from forest soil in Barre Woods Harvard Forest LTER site, Petersham, Massachusetts, United States -... | ecosystem: Environmental > Terrestrial > Soil > Temperate forest >... | reverse complement strand
TCCCTCCGGCATCATCAATAGGACATGTTCAAACTCACTGCCCTGACTCTTATGGACTGAAAGACAAAAAGCGTATTCATACTTTGGTAAAAGAAGGGCTGGGATCATACGCACGGGATTTCCGTCGACCTCTTTATCTTTGCTGGGGAATAGGGCGTAATCGCCCGCTTGAAAGCCCTCTTCCCCTTGTTCATTGGGTTGAGAAAAACGCACGAGGACGCCAACTTCGCCATTAAATAGCTCTAAGCGGCGATCATTCTGAGTCAAAATAATCGGTAAAACGAGTCCCGACTTTTGACCGTGTTTAAAGTCCGAAGGCGCTCTTTTCTGTATCAAATAGCGCAAAAATAAGCGATTGAGTCGATCGACTCCAAACGGCCCTTTGCGAAAAGGAGAGAGGATGCGAAAACGATTAAAATGGTTCAGTAATTCCAGGGGTTGATCCAACGTGTTGGATGTGAGAAAGAACGCTCCGGCATGAGCCATCAACGCCGTTTGCATCGGTTTTGGATCAGCGCTATTTTCTAGATTCAAGCGGCTCACTCCCTCCGTTTGTGCAGATGTAGATAACAGTTGGCAAGCGTTTACGGTATCACCGGCATTGATCATCGCGGCAAATTCGACGATTGTGCGTAATTCTGCGCGCAAACAGTGCTTAAGCTCAGTGACTTGAGATCTTTCATTTTGAATGCGAAATAGATAGGCGACCAAATCGGAAAATAGGCTGCCGGCTTCTACAGGAGGGAGCTGATGGCGATCCCCAAGTAAAATTAAGCGAGCGCCTGGTTTGAGCGAAGCAAATAGATGCGTGATTAAATAGACGTCGATCATGGAGCTCTCGTCCACGAGGATTAAATCGGCAGTCAAGGCTTTTTGAGAGAGATCGCGCAAGGAATAGTTTCCGTGAATGCCCAGAAGAGAGTGCAGTGTTTTGGACTGCAGCGCGGGAAAGCCCTCTAATTCGGAGACGACTCGGGATAGACTGTTTTGCAGATTGGCAGCTGCTTTGCCTGTAGGCGCTGCCAAAGCGATTTCACAATGCGCGCGCTGCTCAGCAGATAATCCATTCCAAAACACCTTGATGAGCTCTCCTGCGGTATATGTCTTGCCTGTTCCGGGTCCACCACAGATTACCGATAGCCCTTGTCGACAGCCCATTAGGACGGCTTCGGCTTGTTCAGGTAGGAGTCGATTTTGATTCCTTAATAACTGCACTTGATTTTTGACGCTAGTCTCATCTAGCTTTAGGGTGGGCGGGATCTCTTCTAATTTGCGTAAATGTTCAATAAAGAGCGTTTCATAAAGCCAATAGCGCTGAAAATAGTAAAGAGAGCCTTGGCGACAGATCGGCTGCACTGGATAGGGGTCTTGAGTGCCGTGTGTGGTCACATCGGTCACTAATGACGGGGGTAGCTGATGGGCGCCCTGAAGGATTAGATGGGTTAATCGTTGCCCTTCTTCGGGTAGCAGAAGCGTCGCTTCAGGCACGCACTCATCACTTCCTTCCAACCAGATGAGGGCTGGATTTGGGGAGATTGTTTGTCCTTCAATAGAGATGCACAAATTCCCCTTGCGCGCCGCCATCGATAGGTGGCAAATAAATGCAGCGATGGATTCGTCAGCTTGTGGACTCTGTTTCAGAAGGGCTGATGCCAAAGCGTAATCGACGTAGGAGAGGCATTTGCGCGCCAATAATTGTTGCAGATAGGGCCATTGATGAAGTAAATGGTGAGGCGTTACAGAAGGTTTCTGGCGGGTAAGAGTAAAGTCCATTGTGACCAATCCATTTAGAAGTACTCACACAGAATGCATGAAGAATTTATATTACGCAAATGATTGATAGAGATTAAACGCAGAGGGCATAGAGAACGCAGAGATTGGCAAAGTTTTACTAAAAATAAAAATTATACCTATTGTTTCTCCTGCTAGATATCCTCTGACAGCTTGAATAGAAACATTCAAATATGGTTTTTCAGATGTTGGTCCCATTTATTTGCTCCTGAATAGTTTAAATTATTTAGAATATTATTTATTTTTCTATCTATTTCTTGTTAAAAAGAGGTTTTCTTTAGAAAAAAAACAAAGTCTAGTTTTTTTGTCAAGAGGACACTTTTACTTTGTTCGAGTATAGGATATTTCTATTTAGCATCAATACAAGGGCTTATAAATTTTTTTTCAGAACACCCTGTGCGCATATTCAGAAAGCGCTAGCCACGCCGTCTTTTGCTGGGATGGCCTATTTGTTCCGTTGCCACCTCACCGTTTGCATCCAATTTCAAAACCTTCACTGGGACTTGGATTTGGATGGCGCTTCTAATAGGGGCTGGATGAAAAATGGGTAATTGAGGCGCCGTTGTTGAAATCGGTGATGCATGCGATCGAAAAACCATCTGTTGAGGTGTGGCGCAAGAAGGGCTCGATACGGAGATGGATGATAGTGGTGTTGATGCGTTACTACTGTCGCAGGAAGAGGCCGCGCTTGAACAAACGCTAGGGGTCCTTATACTGGAGGGTGAATTTACCTTAATGGCGATAGGCTTGCAGAATCCTGACCCTATTGCTCCTCTAGAAACCTGAGGGCATAGCGATCTTTCCTCTGATTCAACTAATGGTTGATGAGGACCGATCCTTTGCCTAGCAAACTGATTAACCAAATCAATCGATTCAAAAGTCTCTTTTCGTAGCTGAGCAGGTTGAAAATCTTCTTCCTCATCAAAAGATAATGAGGGATGCGGAAGCAAAGGACCAGGTGAAGATGCTTTAGCGGCGGGAGAACACATATATCCTCATAATAGGTTATTAATTATATACAAGAATGGAAATAATATATGAAAGTAAAATAAAAGTAAAGGATTAATATCGACTTAATTAAAGTGTCAAATCTTTCTCATCAGAACGCCCAGGGCCAAAAGTGGTAGACGCCGGACTGCCCAGTCTGCTGCGTCGGGTCAATGCCTCTTAAAAATAGATAAATCACACCTCCAAAAATTTCGGAAAAGGGTCGCGGGTCTACCATTTTTAAATAGTTTTCTAAGGCTTTGACATAAATCGAGGCTTGTAGGAAATAGTGATGCTGGCGCATCGCGCCCTCTAAATGCGGGATGTCATAGTCCGCCGCTGTTTCGCCGAGCCAATTGCTTTTCCAATCTAATAGGTAATATTTCCCGTGATGATAAAAAATGAGATCGATGATTCCTTTTAAGAATCCTGAGCAGGATTCCAATTCCTCTAGTTGTAAATGCTCTGCACATGGATACAAAAATTCCATTTCCATATAACACGCATCAGCCGCGATATCGCATAGGGGGAAGATTGCGTCCCCAATTTTTAATGGCGTTTTCAAGGTGTTGAATAAAATTTGGCTAAAGACGCCTTCCCAGTCTGCGCACACTGTCCCTTGCAAGTGAGGGCGCACCAAAGGGATTAAATCTGCCGGCTGCGTGCAAGCAGCTACCTGTTGAAAGGGGATCGATTCCAGAAGGCGATGAAATAAAATGCCCACTTCTGTACTTGAAGGCAGCGTATGCGGCGTTTTGATGGCGACTGCAAAAGAATTGGGGGTCTTTAAGGGCTGCTCATCGATCACTTGTCCCTTCTCAACTTCATCATTAGCACTATCCCTCGCTGTCCCCAAAGATTTTTTTGATAAGTGAGTAAAGGAGTAGATGAATTGTTTTTGGCCGGGAATTTCAAAAGCAGGTGTTAATGTAAGCTGCGGAGCACTGACATCTTGCTGATGCTGTAGAGGCTGCTCAATATTCTTTAGGCACGAGTAGCTGATCTTGACTTCAGGTGCCAGAGCATCGATAAAATCACAAAGGGCTTTTCCATCATATCCATTAATGCGGTCATAAAGATGTTCCGATTTCGTCTCAGGTAGCCCCAGCCGCGCTAAAAAGAGCTCCATCGGCGAAGCTGAGCCCTCTTCAATCGCCTTATAGGCGGGCACCAAAATAACAGGGGCATATAATCGGTATTTAGCTCGCGTCATCCCGACATATAACTGTCGAATTTTCTCGGCATCCAGCTCACGACAATGGTTCTGATAAGGGATGGAGTGTAGATCGATCTCGGGTGATAAACAGAGCGCATGTCCCTGCGTGCTGGGGATTAATTGAGAGGGCGCTGGAGAGCGTTTAATGAGTCCTAACGTAAAGACGATATCGAATTCTAACCCCTTGCTCGAGTGCAATGTTAAAATTTGCACGGCATCACGCGTCGGATCGGAGCGTTTTTTAATGCGTTCATCTCCATCGATCTCTAAAAGGGGAATGCGGTCGAGAAACTGCAGCCAGCCCTCCGGTGAAACATATTGCTGTGTCTGATGATCGAAAAGCAGTTCTGCTAGCTGCTGCAGCTCTTGGTAGAAATCTAAACCACCTTCTTCTGCAAGTAACCTCTCTAACACAGAGACGGAGGAGTTGATCTGCCAGCTGCTTTGCATGAAGGTGGGGAAAAAGCGCGAAAAACCTTCTGCAACGAGTAGCTTGCGCAAGGCATAGACTTTTAATAAAATGTGTTCTTGTAGGCTTGGATTGTTTGTTAACCCCTCAATTTCTGAGTGGGTCCATCCCATCAATTTGCCGCCTAAAGCCGTTTTTAATGAACTTTCGTGTTTTGGATGCAAAACAGCCTTAAGCAGGTCTTGCAGAGCGCTTAATGCCTGAGAATCGACCAAACTCGCGTTGCGCTGTGCGGCGGAGGGAATCTGCCACTGTTTCAAGTAATCGGCAGCTCTTTGGGCTTGAAAACGATCGCTCACCAAAATGGCAAATTGGCGAAAGCTAAAATGGTCTTTGTCGTGTAAGCGCTGGATTTCCTGGGCAAAGAAAGGTAATAAGTAATGCGTTTCGAGTTTTTCCAGGGGAAGGCTTTGACCGCGACCCGAAGCCTCTTTAAGCTCTTCGGCTAAGCAAAAATGGATGCTTCCTAATGTGTCGGAAAACTCTTTTTCTGTAAAGTTGGCTCCGGCCTTTACCGTTTGATAGGCAAGCACCGAGTCGATGCGCGGCAAAGAGATTAATCCAGGTGTTGCCGTCTCCTCAAAGAGAGTGTTTAGGGCCTGGACAAGCGTTGCTTGTGAACGGTAGTTCGTGTCGAGTGAGGCGTGATGATCGCTACCTAAAGCCTGAGCCGCAGCTAAGTAGGTATAGATGTCGGCTTGTCTAAAGGCGTAGATCGACTGTTTTGGGTCTCCGACCAGATAGAGATGCCCCCACCCTTCAGGAGCCTCCATAAAAAGAGTGTGGAAGATTTTCCACTGAATGGGATCTGTGTCCTGAAATTCATCGATAATGGCAGCCTTGTAATGGCTGCGCACTTTTTCTGCAAAAAGGGGATTGTGCAGCTTGTCCATCATGGCCTTAAGCAAATCGTCAAAGCCTAGTCGCTCTTCCTCTTCCAAGTATCGTTTCAAGAGTTTTTGACATCCCCTTCCCATGCGCGAAAGAATGTGCAGGGGATGTCTAGAGTGCTCAATGAGGGGATTTAGTGCGGTTTTTAATTGTGGGATCAGATTCGGATAGTGCAAGATTGAGGCTTCCGGGGGCTTGCCTTTGGCTGTCAATTTAGAGGGATCTAATGCTTCGACGATGAAAAGACCGTCTGACAACAGCTGTTCAAAGTCTGTACGGCTCCAGGTATCCTGATCAAAGAGCGCGGCAAAAAAAGAGACTTTTTGCAAGGGTTCTGCTTTCACAGCACGCGATCGATCGCACAGCTTTTCATAGGCAGGTGCGTGGAGGATGAAGTCGGCGATGATTTTGGCTGAATTGAATTGGGATGTCTGTTTTAAGTGCTGCATCACCTGCTTAAATTGCATCAACTGCGTTTGAAAATCGGGAAGTTCGGCAATTTCTAATCCGGTATTGATTAATTTTAGCAGTGCCGACTCTAATTTTTCGCTAGAGTGCTCATAGGCTTGAGACAGGATCTTTAGCTGCTGTAGGCTGTAAGAGTCCTCTCTTAATTCTGTGCGGAAAAAATCGCGAATTACGTCTAATAGCTCCGATGGCGAAAAAGCTCCTTGATTTTGAGCCGCATCTGAGATGATGTCGCCTTCAAATAGGAAGTTGGAGAGCATGCGTGAGCAAAAGCCGTGAATTGTAAAGATTTGCGCTTGATCGAAACTAAAAAGGGCTTGTTCGAGTGCTCTTTTGCAGCGCTTAAGGACCTCTTCACCCTTTTCTAAATAGCTAATGAGATAATCGGGGGTGTCTGGAAATGTCGTTAAATGAGGCGTGTTTAAAGCGCGATTGAAAAAAGCTAGAGACCTCTCGATATTGCTGCGAATGCGTGCCTTTAAATCGCGCGTAGCCATGCGAGTAAACGTAACCACCAGAATTTGATCTAAGCGACAATCGGCGTGTGTTTCCGGATCCTCTTCTAACAGCAGGCGCACGACGATGTTTTCGATAGAAAACGTCTTGCCCGTTCCAGCCGAGGCCTCTAATAAGTAGTGGCGATGCACATCTTGGTTGCGATCTAAGACATTAAAACTTTCCATAGTCCTATCCTAATAATATTAAATGCGCAGCATTTTTGGAGCAGCCAAGTAACCGGTTACCATATCGTTGAGAAGCGGAATTGAGGTCTCTTTTGGGAGCCGCATTGGGAGCAGTATTGGGGTCTGGATTGTCAACATTGTCAATCCAGACCCCAATGCAGCTACCAATGCTTGTTATCAATCCAGACCCCGATCCAGCTTTTCATCGATATTGGTAACTCGTTACTTGGGTGTTCTAAAAATGCTTCGCATTTTAAATTACCCCTCAGCTTTATTTTTAGCATACCAGCTGCGATTGAGTGCCCCAAACAACCCCTCCGCCCATCCATGCCAATGATCCATCAACTGCTGGCTGTCAGGCATGTTCGCGGGCTGGATCATCCAGTGTACGTAATGATTATAAAGCGGGTGAAAGGGGTCCGTTAAACTAGATTGCATTTTTTCTTGCAGCAGGCGTGGATTGTTCTCCAGTATGTGTGGCACCCACTCGGGAATCAAGGGAGAGATGTGCGACAGGCTTGTAAAGTAATAAGCTAAATAGTGCTGTAATAAATCCGCTGGCTTTTCAAAAAAGGGTGTTCGTGCCTTACCTTTCGCTCCTTTGATAAATAATAATTGAGGCTCGATGGGAAGGGCGTATTGCTTAATCAGGCAATTGAAAAATAGATACTGCGGCCAAACCTTAACAGCGTCCGCTTGATCATCCCTGATGCGCGCAATCAACCCCTTTGGTGTCACCTCCGAAAGCTTTCCGCTCAACTTGACGCATCCGTTTGGCGTCTCGATCTGGAGGATGGGCACTTGCCATTTGGTCGGCGAAACCTGTTTAGGGGTTTGGTAGTGTTCCGAACAATCAATCTCAAAAATTTGATGTGTGGATGTCCCAAGCGTGTCCAAGTTTTCTTTTAGCTTCTCGATCTCCTGTTTCATCTTATCGATGACTACCGGCTTAAACGCCCCTATGGGTAGATTTCCTTCTTGCTGTGCCTGTTTGAGAATCCACTCGAATGGCTGCGTCAGCGCCTCTTTATGAACTAGATACTTCTGTAGGGCAGTTAACTGAAAATGCTCTTCGTTTTTGATCAAACGTTCTTCGGGTTTTTCTAAATAGATTCCCAACGTTTTATTAAAATAGCATTTGATCGGATTTTTCGCGAAGGCATCTAACTCTTTGATGTGCAATCGGATTTTACTGATGTTTTCGTTTGGAGACAGTTTGGTGGAGTGGATGAGAAATTGGGGAACAAAGCGATGCGGGATTTTCTTATCGATTCCGTAGTAAGCCTGAGCCGCTGCATAAAAGCTCTTTGAATAGCTTTTTAGAGGAGAGTTCGCCTCGAAATAACTTTTATCAAATGCTGAAAAGGGGTGTGTCTTAACCAGACATTGCGAGGGCTTTTTTTCCGAGAGCAGATAACTTTCATCCAAATAAGCCAATAATTCGGTCACCAGCAATGAAGGGAGGAGCTCTTTTGAGTCCGAAGCGGCGGATCCGGAATAGGTCATGTAAAAACAGTTGCGCGCCGATAAAATCGCCTCTAAGAATAAAAACCGGTCGTAATCAGTGCTAGAGGGATAATAATCGGCTAAAACGGAGCCCTGTAAAAGGTTTAAAGAAAAATGCTGATCATATTTAGGAAAAACTCCATCCTGCATGCCCATTAACACAATGACTTGAGAGGGAATCGTGCGCATAGGGAGTAGTGAACAAAAACGCACCGCATGCAAAACATTTTCGCGATGGCTGCAGGTTTGTTGCGTTAGGGCCGTATGCAAATGCTCTTTAATTGAATCAAAGGAGAATAGCTGTTTTACTTTTATGGATGCATGTGCGAAATAGTCAATTTTCTCGCTAAGCAGTTGCAGGTCTTCAGCGCACTTTTGGTCTGGGTGGGGAGGCGTAAAATAGGTGGCGAGTAGATGCTTTAGGTAGGTTGTCCATTCATGTAATGTGCAGAGTGTCCCATTTTGCATCGGTTTAATGTCATGGCGCAAACGCTGCATCAGATGCATCCATTTACCCAACAGGGGTGCTTGAGTCGCATCGATCTCCTCCAAGGGATGCATCTCAAAAGAATGTGTTTGATTTTCTTTTGAGGTTGGACTGAGGGCTAATCCATATAAGAGTCTTTCGCAGGCATGTGACCAGGTTCCAATCGGACTCTCCTCAACCATCCCATTTTGGCAATAATCGCGCGCGAGCAACTCGTTGCGATGCGCGCTGTTATCCCCCCAGCATACTCCAGAGGATAAAATCCATTCGCGGATCACATGCAGATCCTCGCGTGAAAATTGTTGGCATTTTTGAAATTCGGGATAATCAAATAATTGCATGAAATGCGATGCGTTCCATCGGCTTGAGGCCAACGATAGAAGATGTAGGAAACCATGAATGAGAGAGCTTTGGATGGGCTTAGGTAGATCCATGATCTGCGCTGTCAACAGACTTTCATCGGACTCAAACACGGACTTGATATAGGGAGCATATTCTGCGATGTTAGGTGCCATCACCAGAATGTCTCCAGGAAGTATCGGTGTGGCTTGATGACGCCGCTTATCAATTAGCTCGAGCAGCCGGTCATAGATGATTTGCACTTCGCGTAGCTTTGTCGGGGCGATATGTACCTGAATCGAGTCATCCTCAGCTAATTCAATCTTAGCGTCTGCCTGAGGCGTTCGAAGTAAAACCATATCTGCTTGCACAGCTTCCAATAAAGTCAGGGGGGTAGAATTTTCCTTTAGCAGCAAATCGTCATTTACTAAGTCTGCATATTGAGGTTGGTTCATAATGGATTCAGGTAACAGATAATCTTCTTGAGGGGTGATGTTCTGCTGCTCGATCTGCTCGGCCATTTCACGGCCTAAGCGCCCAAAATTAGCCAAGAGTGGATTGCGATCGCGCAAATACTCCTCTAAAGCTAGGAGTTGATCGGCACGTACACCACGCGCTTTCCAATACTGTTGATGACGTCGACTTTCGCGGTCGGAATGCACATCGCTCCAGAACATTTGGCAAGGCGATAATAGGTAACTGGATAATGGAATTTGTTGCGCAATCGCGGACAAATAGTCATCGTGCAAACGCGATAGATAGCTTAAGGCAAACAGATGGATCTGCACATTTTCAGTATGGGAAGGAGACTCTTGTAGCTGCTGGCGACACAGCTCAAATTCGCGCGCGGGATAGGTCCATGGCTTTTCAGCATCAGGCGCTGCGTAGATCCGACACCAGAGCGCTTGCTGCCAATCGGTGACTCGCCCGTGTTCCCACTCTTCGACCAAACGTCCTCCACAATTGCCATAATGCAAGAAGAGCTCGCCTAAGTTTCTGCATAGCGAAATCAGCCGCCGCTCTGTTTTTCTAGAGAGCTTTTTGGAATCTGCTTGAAAAACTTTTAAGTAATCGAGTAAAGGTTTCCATAGTGCCTGTTGTGGCTCTGGAAGAGAAGAGAAATCGGAAATCAGAGCGCGCATTTCTACTTCAAGCGCCAAAACGAGCTCAAGATGTGAGAGCAAGGGTGTGTGTGGCTGTCCATTTAGTTGGGGAAGTAGCAAACGCGAAGCTGTTTTCAACGCCTGATCTAAATACATGATTTCAAGGCCGGTGGCGATGCCTATGGAGGGATCATTCGCCAATTTCAGCATCAACCAAGATTTCATGGCAGCGCTAGGCACGACCACTAGGCGCCGCGCGAACGGAGTCACCTCAGTAAAAAATAGCGCTTCCTTAAGCCTTTCGTAAAGGACTTCGACGCGATTGCTGAGAAAAACCTGAGGCATTTGAGTCATAAAACAAAGTTGATCAGTAAAAGTTGAGATAAAGAATTATGCAAAGAATACAGGATGAGCGATTAAGAATAAAGGCGGA
>Ga0207102_1206_pt1 | contig 10437 bp, 11 predicted proteins | sample Alteio_BWMinHeat_80_FD_153573 | JGI IMG/M metagenome (GOLD analysis project Ga0207102, IMG submission 153573) | Enriched cells from forest soil in Barre Woods Harvard Forest LTER site, Petersham, Massachusetts, United States -... | ecosystem: Environmental > Terrestrial > Soil > Temperate forest >... | reverse complement strand
GGGGCCGCGTATTATTTATAACGCACGTGCCGGAGGGGCGCAAGGAAAGTGCGGGAAGTGTGCGCGCTGAAGCAACGCCTTCAGCGGACGTACCGCGCCGGCGTGGGCCCCACTTCCAGCCGATGCCGGTCCCAAATCGCTCCTTCGCGGGTGTAGGTGGCCATCTCGAAATCCTGGGTCAGCTCCAGACAATCGGTGGGACAAGCGTCCTCGCAAAGCCCGCAAAACATGCAGCGCGAGGTGTCGTAGGTAAAGGTAGTCAGGACCTTCCGCCGGGTTGCGTCGTCGCGCTGCCAGCCCACCACAATCAGATTTTCCGGGAACGCCAGCGCGCAAAGATTGCACGCGATGCACAGCGTTTCGCCGGTTTCGGGATTGTTATTGAGCCGCGGCGCGCCGCGATAGCGCTCCGCAACCATGGGCCTTTCCAGCGGATACTGCTCGGTATAAATGTACTTCGGATTTTGCGAGCGGAAGGTCAGCAGCAAGCCCTTCCAGAAATCCACCATGAACATCCGTCGAATTATTTCCATCATAAGCAGTTCAGTCTGTGGCCCCGGTAAACGTTTGTCAAGGCGAAGGGCTCAAAAGCCTACAGCCAGGCGCTGTTTATTGCAACGCCCCCCATCGATGGGTAGTGGGTCAATTTGAAAGGCGGCGACGGTTAACGGCGCGACGCTTTCTGGAGCTGGGAGGCGATCTGATCGTCGAAGTCCCGGTCGCCAGCCTTAACGATTCCGTTGGGGTGAGTTAGCGGGTAGATCTCCGGCGGTGCGGCATCGCCTTCTGTGCGCACTCTTACTTCCAGTGAATGGTGCGGATTGCCACCAGGATCGCTCGGATTCGACACCCAGTAATAGGCAAATCCGACGACATGACCTGTTCCGGCGTCGGCTCTAAGTTTGTTCCAATCCTTTCGGGCTGACTCTTCCGCTGCGGGAGGAATCCGGAAATAGAGGTAGCCTCGTTGAGGGGTCTTGTAGAGGCCACTGGACATAGGGACGGGAACCACGAATACACCAGATATGCGGACTAAGTTCGGCGTAGGACCGTCTTTATCGAACGTCACCTGGTCTACGACTGCATAAATTCCAATATTGCTTCCCTCCTTCGCAATTATGGCGGCGGGGGTAAGTGAAAGAAGCAAAATCGCAGGGACTAAGAAAAATGGCGACTTCATGGCACCTCGCTATATGGAAAATTATGCTGCGCCTCCAGGCATCAAGTCAACGGCGCTAGCCGTGTACGCAAATTGATCCACTGCCCATCGATGCGATCGACCGATGTAAGCGATCGAAGCGATCAACCAATGCCATCAATCAACAATCGATGACCATGGCCCGCCGAAAATCGCGAGCCGGGCCTCGATTTGCTCGTTCCCGATGTTAAAATCTCAGGATGGCCACTGCCCAGGAGCGTCCTCATTTGAATATCCGGCCAGCGCGTGAAGACGATGCGCCGGCTCTTCGGGAAATCTTCAACGACGCCGTCGAGAATGACCTCGCCACCTTTGACAGCCCCTTGCGTTCCATTGAGGATCAGAAGCGCCTGATCGCCCGGGCGGAGCAGGATTCGCGCCATCCCTTGTTCGTCGCCGAGGTCCGCAATTTGGTTTGCGGCCTCGTCTCCATCGAGCCCCACGAGGAGAAACTGCATCTCGGCGAAATCGGCGAAGTCAGTGTCTTTGTACGGCGATCCTTTCGCAGCTATGGCATTGGCCGCCAGTTGATGCGCGTGGCCCAAACCGAAGCCGCCAGGCGCGGATACCGCAAGCTCATCGGCCGGGTCCTCTCTAATAACGAAGAGAGTTTGCGCCTGTGTAAAGTTAGCGGATGGCGCGTCGTTGGCACTCACGAACAACATGCCCGCCACGGCAATCGCTTCCGCGACATCACCGTGGTCGAATACCTCCTGCCGGCTGTTCCTCGAACCGAGTGAGCGGTGCCCAGTTCCCATGGCCACTTGAGATGCCCGGTTAACAATGGATGATCTCGCCTATATGCAGTTGGCGCTCGCGGAAGCGCGAGCAGCCGCGGAACGCGGCGAGGTCCCCGTCGGATGCGCCGTCGTGCTCGGCGACCGGCTTCTGGCGCGCGCGGGGAATTGCACCATTTCCGCTTGCGATCCAAGCGCCCATGCGGAGATCGTGGCCCTGCGCGCCGCGGCCAAAAGCCTCGGAAATTATCGCCTGAATGGCGCCTTTGTTTACGTTACCGTCGAGCCCTGCGCCATGTGTGCCGGAGCCATGATTCAGGCGCGAATCGCGCGCCTCATCTACGGCTGTGACGATCCCAAAGGCGGCGCGGTGCATTCCTGTTTCGAGATCTTCAGCCATCCCGCGCTGAACCATCGCGTCGAAATCCTCGGCGGCGTGCTGGCGAAAGAATGCGCGAGCGCGATGCAGACTTTTTTTGCCACGCGCCGCTAGCCGGCGTGACAGCGGCGCGCCCTGTGTTGCGCGTTGCTGGGGCGCGGCGCCCGAAGACGGATTCGCTCCTGCGCTGGGCTGGTCAGATTCCGGGGCTGATGGTAATGTGTTTCCGTTGGCGAATTGGCGTTGGTGTTCGAATACAGCAAGCTGCTTAAGGATATTCGTACGGCCCGGGCATCATCTAACAGAGAAGACTGAAAAAATCACCGGAGGAGACGCGCCGATGGAAACTAGCCGGCGAGATTTCCTGAAGGTCGCCACACTCGGGGGCGCGGCGGCGACTATTTTCGGATTCGATCTCACCCCCGCCTACGCGCAGCTCCGTGAACTAAAAATCGCTCGTGCAACGGAAACCCGCTCGACGTGTCCCTATTGCTCGGTAAGTTGCGGCGTCATCATCTACACGCTGGGCGACAAAGCCAAGAATGTGACTCCTCAAGTGATCCACGTCGAGGGCGATCCCGACCATCCCATCAATCGCGGGACTCTCTGTCCGAAAGGCGCTTCGCTCGAGCAGGACATCCTCAATGAGCGCCGCCTAATGAAGCCGCAAGTGCGCCGTCCCGGCGCCACCGACTGGCAGGACATCTCCTGGGATGACGCACTCAATGAGATCGCCCGCTGGGTCAAGAAGTCGCGCGACGATTCGTTTGTGGAGAAAGACGCACAGGGTCGCACCGTCAATCGTTGCGAGGGCATCGCCTTCACCGGCGGCTGCACTGATACCAATGAATTCAACTATCTGGTCGTCAAGACCATGCGCAGCCTGGGGGTCTGCTACCTGGAAAACCAGGCCCGTGTTTGACACGGCCCCACGGTCTCAAGTTTGGGACCTACATTCGGACGCGGGGCGATGACCAATGGCTGGATCGACATCAAGAACACCGACATGATGTTGATCATGGGTGGTAATCCGGCCGAGAACCACCCATGCGGCTTCAAGTGGGCTATCGAAGCCAAACGAGAACGCAATGCCAAGTTGATCGTGGTTGATCCGCGGTTCACCCGCACCGCATCCACCGCGGATCTGTTTCTGCAAATTCGGGCCGGCTCCGACATCGCCTTCCTCGGCGGTCTGATTCGTTACGCGCTCGAGAACAACCGCATCGCCAAGGATTACCTGCTCAATTACACCAACGCGGCTTTCTTGATACAGGAAGGCTTCAAGCTTCCGGAAGACGGGCTGTATTCCGGATTCGACGAAGCCACCAAGAGTTACGACCGGGCCACCTGGAATTACCAGCAGGGTGGCGACGCTTCCGGCAAAACCGCTGCGGGCGATCCTCCCGCCGCAGCCACGCCGCCATTGCTGCCGCCCAACGTCGCCTACGATCTCATGCTGCAGCATCCGCGATGCGTCCTGCAGCTTCTGAAAAAGCACTACTCGCGTTACACGCCGGAAATGGTCGAGCGCATCACGGGCATTCCGAAAGACCAATTCCTGAAGGCCGCGGACTTTTTTACTTCCATCCGGAAGGATGGCGACACGAAGAAAGTCGCGACCATCATTTATGCCGTCGGATGGACCCAACACACCTTCGGCACGCAAATCATACGCACGGCGGCGATGTTGCAGCTTTTGATGGGCAACGTCGGGCGGGCCGGCGGCGGCGTGAATGCGCTGCGTGGCCATTCCAATATTCAAGGCGCCACCGATATGGCCGGCATTTTCGATAACCTTCCCGGGTATCTCAAAGTGCCGGTGCCCGCTGACGGCGATCTATCCGCTTACCTCAAGCGGATCACCCCAACGTCTTCGAAGCCGGGCCCGTGGGATTCCTTCAACTATTGGTCGAACACGCCAAAATTTGCCGTCTCGTTTCTGAAGGCCATGTACGGCGATGCCGCGACCAAACAGAACGACTTCGCCTTTCACTATCTGCCGAAGATTGACCGCAATTATTCATGGGTGGAAATCTGGGACAGCATGTATCGCGGCGCGGTCAAGGGTATGTTCGCCTTCGGAATGAATGGCGTGATGATTGGGCCGGACCAGCAGAAGAATATTGCCGCGCTGAAGAAGGCCGACTGGCTCGTCGTGGGCGAGATTTACCCCGACGAAACCAGCGAATTTTGGCGTGCCCCCGGCATCACGGCGGATGAGATGAAAACGATCAATACCACCGTGTACCGGTTGCCGTGCGCGGGATTCGCCGAGAAAGACGGGAGCATGACGAATTCGGCGCGCTGGCTGCAGTGGAAAAATGCGGCAGTGCCGCCGCCAGGCGATGCCCGCCTCGATCAGGATATCGTCGCCCAGATTTTTCTCCACGTCCGCGAACTTTACCGAAAAGAAGGCGGAAAATTTCCCGATCCGATCCTCCGTCTCACCTGGCCCTACGTCGATGCCGAACATCCAGCGCTGAGCGACCTTGCCAAAGAAATCAATGGCAAGGCTGTTTCCGATGTGACCGATCCGGCCACCAAGCAAATCATCAAGACGGGTCAGCAGTTGCCCGGCTTCGCTTTCCTCAGAGATGACGGAAGCACTTCTTGCGGCAATTGGATCTATTCCGGCTCCTGGACCGAAGCCGGCCCGCAACTGATGAGGCGCGGGACGGAAGATCCATCGGGCTTGGGTATCTATCCGAACTGGGCCTGGTCCTGGCCGGCCAACCGCCGCGTCTTGTATAACCGCGCCTCGTGTGACCCTTCGGGGAAGCCCTGGGATCCAGACCGTCGACAAATCTGGTGGAACGAAGAGGCTCAGCGGTGGGTCGGCAACGACGTCCCGGACTTCAAACCCGATTCCAATCCCAAGGACCACATGGGTCCTTTTATCATGAACCCGGAAGGCGTCGGCCGCATTTTCGGCCCGCTCACGGCATTCGCGGACGGTCCTTTTCCCGAATACTACGAGCCGATCGAAAGTCCGATCGCAAATCCTCTGCATCCGAATCAGTCGAATAACCCCGTCGTCAAGAAGTTCAACACCCCGTTGGACAAGTACGGCACCCCCGAGCAGGGCTTCACTGTTGTCTGCACCACCTATCGCCTGACCGAGCAGTATCACTACTGGACCAAGAACAATCCTGTGAACGTCCAGCTCATTCCCGAACCGTTCGTCGAGATTCCCGTCGAGCTTGCGGATGAAATGGGAATCCGCGGGGCGGAAAAAATCAAAGTCACCAGCGCACGCGGCACGTATATCGCCAAGGCATTTGTCACGCGCCGCATCAAGCCGATGACCATCGACGGCAAAAAGGTTTATCAGATCGGCTTGCCCATTCACCAGGGATTCCGCGGCATTAAAGAAGATGCGGAGAAAGACGCGCGCACTCCGGCCAATTTGCTTACGCCGACCGTTTACGACCCTAACGCCTACACCCCGGAATTCAAGGGCTTTCTTGTGAAGGTTGAAAAGGCCTGAGGCGAGCCGACCATGAGCCAAGCCACGCTCGAAATTCGAAGGATCTCCGGGCACGCCGGCCCGGCCCCGGGTTCGGGAATAAGACGAGAATTTGAAGTCTGTAAGTTAATCGACACCACCACATGCATCGGTTGCAAGGCCTGCGAAGTTGCCTGCCTGGAGTGGAACGGCCTCACCTTCAGCGAAACGTCCTTCGATAACTCCTACCAGACCATGCCGGAAACGCAGTGGAACTACTGGAACCTGATCAAGTTCAACGAACACGAGCGCGAAGACGGAACCCTGCAGCTCCTGATGCGCAAGGACCAGTGCATGCACTGCGAAGAGCCGGGCTGCCTGGTCGCGTGTCCGGCCGATGGCGCCATCGTCCAGTACGTGAATGGCATCGTGGATTTTCAACAGGACCATTGCATCGGCTGCGGCTATTGCGTGAGCGGTTGTCCCTTCAATATCCCCAAGTTCAGCCCCACGGCGCGCAAGGTGTTCAAGTGCACGCTGTGCGTAGACCGGGTGACGCAGGGGCTCGAACCGGCCTGCATCAAGTCCTGCCCGACCGGTTGCCTGCACTTCGGCACCAAGCCTGAGATGAAAGCCCTCGCGGAAAAACGCGCCGCTCAGCTTCGTGAACAGTCCGGTTTCTCCCAGGCAGGCGTATATGATCCGTCGGGCGTTGGCGGGGCACACGTCATCTATGTGCTCCACGATGTCACCAATCCGGAAGCGTACGGCGGCTTGCCGAAAGATCCGCATATTCCCTGGAGCGTCAGGCTTTGGAAGACGCCGCTCAAATGGATCGGAAACATCGCCATTGTCGGAGGTTTGCTCGGCGTCTTCGCCCACTACCTGCGTTTCGGACCAAAAGTCGCGCCACCAGACGACGAAACGTCGCAGCCGGCAGCCGGCGCGCCACGTTCGGGCGCCCCTGACCAGCGGAGCAGGCCATGAGTTCAACGCCGATCCTTGCGAACGGGCGAGTCCTTCGCTATTCGTTTCACGAGAGGCTGGTGCACTGGCTGGCGGGGTTTTCGTATCTGTATCTGCTGTTGACGGGACTCGCGTTCTGGTCGCCGTGGCTTTTCTGGCTCGCGATCGTGCTGGGCGGCCCTACCATTTCGCGTGAGTTGCATCCGTGGTTCGGACTGATCTTCGTATTCGCCACATTCCTCATGTATGGGATGTGGGGCGGGCAAATGCGCGAGGCCCAGTCCGATAAGGAATTTTGGCGCGCCGTCCCGCATTACATTCGCAATGAAGATGAATTGGTTCCTTCGGCTGATCGCTTCAACGCCGGCCAGAAGTTGCTCTTTTGGGGGTTCTTCTGGTGTGGAGTCCTGCTCCTGCTGTCCGGGCTGGTTCTGTGGTTCCCCCATCTGATTCCGTGGAGCCTTCGCTATCTCCGCTACGCTGCCGTGCTAGTCCATGCGACTTGTGCCCTGCTTACGATTGGCCTGTTCATCATTCACGTATACATGGGCACGGCTATGGAGCGCGGCGCCTTCGGCTCGGTCATTCGTGGCGACGTTTCGACGGGTTGGGCGAAACGCTACCATCGTGTCTGGTATGAGCACTTGCTGCGAGACGCTGCTGCGAGGAAATGAACAACGCAAAATGGGACGCGCGGATCGAGCGCACTCGCAAGCTCGCTGCCGCGTATCCGTTTGCTTCCGAAGGGCTGCGCTTCTACGAGCGCCTCACTCGCTTCCACAAGTCGTCCTACGGCCAAATCGAAGCCGCATGCGGCGCCGCGAAGCGTGCCCGGCCGCCCGCCGCTCTGCGGCGGGAATTTGACGCCTTTCTGCTGCTTCCGCAATTTCCCCCGTTTCTCTCCCTCATTGCAGAGATCGCGCCGGCACCCCTCGCGCAGTTTGCGAGCGAGTTCCGCACCCGGAGCGCGAGCTATTGGCAACAGACCCTGCTGCGGTTCTGGGAAGATGGCTCAGGCGGCGCGCAGACGGACTGCGAACCTTTCGAAGCGGCGCTCTCCTGGCTATTCTTGCGGCCTTATGCGGAGTATCTTGCCGATCACACGGATTCGAAGCCGCTAATTGGCACGCCTTCAACTTGCCCGCTTTGTGGCAGCAGGCCCCAGGTCGGCGCGCTGCGGCCCGAGGGCGATGGTGCGAAACGCTCACTGATTTGCGGCTTATGCGCAACCGAATGGGACTACCGCCGGATCGTCTGCCCTGCGTGTGGCGAGGAGGACGTGAACAAGCTCGCCATATACACAGCCAAGGAATTCAACTGTGTCCGTATAGAAGCCTGCGACGGCTGCCGCACCTATCTCAAAACGGTTGATCTGACCAAGGATGGCCACGCCGTGCCGTTTGTGGACGAACTTGCGGCCATCCCACTCGACTTGTGGGCGGCCGAACACCGTTACCAGAAGCTGCAAACCAATGCGCTCGGACTTTAGTAAAGGGGTTTCGAAAGCGGCAGCGGCGTCGCTAACCACTAAGGCTGCGCGGGCCTTCCCGTTAAGTACTCGCAGTCTGGCTGAACATGAACGTTTCCTCTTCAGCGATTAGGAATAGCGGCGTACCACCGGTTGAAATCTTGACGGCATGCGCCAGTGCTTCCTTTGTGCCTGCCGTCGCCGCGGAGGCCTCCAGAGCCGCTTTCGAAGGAAAATGAATCTCCGCGATCCTATAGAAGGGCGGTGTTCCCTGCGGAGAGGACGTGATCTTGGTGGCGACGATCTTCGTTTTGCCGCTTACCTTGGCAACGGCCAATGGCACGTGCTCTTCCTGGTAGACTTTCTCGAAAGCATCAATATCCTTGGGCCGGGGATACATCACCGTAAGCTTCGCTTCAGACATATGTTTCTCCTTTTCTGTTTTCTTAGGCTCCGAGATTTCTTAGTTCCAAGCAAATAGGCCGAGCTTCCGTTCGGTGAAGACCCACAAAGTCTGGGCGCGGCGGTTCGTGCGCCCAGACCCTTTGAAAGACGCTTACTTTGTTCCGAACACCGTAATTCCCTGCGCGCGGACTGGCACAGTTCCGCCGATGGGAAGCACAGTGGGTGAAAATGGTTCGGTCAGAGTTCCGTCGTGAGCGACCTTAAGCGTGTGGAAGGCATTGGCCGCCGGAGTCGCGCTTGCGGACGACTGCTCGCTCGAGACGTAAATAAACTCGTCGGATTGGTCGATCACCGTAGAAAACACGGCACCGGTGGTAGCGTTCATCACGAAGTGTTGGATTTCCACGGGATCGAGCGGGTCCGTCAAGTCGTAAACGGCGATCGAATTATCGCCGGTATTCGTTGCGTAGAGACGCGTGCCTGTATGATTGACAACGGTCCAACAGGGCGCGGCCCCGCTGTCTGACACCGTTCGCACAAAAGAGAGTACACCTCTTTCGTCGTAGCGATAAACGGCTACCTCGCTGATCGGAGTGATATCAACGTAAAGGATCGGCAGATTCGGGTGCGTGCGCATTCCGAGCGGCTGATGGCCGCCAGTTTTGTTTGCGAATACGGAATTCGGCAGGGCTTGCGGCAGATTTTGGCGCAAACGGCCGTCCTCGTCGATGCGGAACGACTGCAGCAGTCCACCGAAGAAATCAGCTCCAAAGAGAAACGGCCCCTCGAAAGCGGTCAGCGCCTGCGAAGGCGAGCTGTTGTAAGCGACCGGTATAGTCGAGTTCTCGACAGCGGTCAATTGGCCATTGGGCCATACTCGGAAGGTGGTGTAGTTCGGCAGAATCAGGTTGGAATTCTGAGCTGGATCTTGGTCCTTGTTCACCACCGCGAGAATATCGCCTTTGAGACCCACACTCACGGGATTGCTTCCGCCTGATGCAAAAGGCGAGCCCTCGACGGCCACCAGCCCCTGGGGAATTATGCGGAACACCGCAACGCTGTTGGAGCCCGAATTAACGGCGAAAAGCAGGGTTCCATCATCGTTCACAATCAGGTTTTGGTCGGAATCGAATGGGCCGAGAGCAAATGTTTTATCAAAAACGCCAATTCCCCCGGCTGGAATACTGCCGAGGAAACTTGGATTTCCGCTTCCGTCATTCTTGAACGCAAGAATGGAATTCCCCGCGGTGCTGTTGCTCTCCAGCCAGATTATGTCCGTAACGCCCGCACTCCAGGCCGGAATCTGCGCCGTGCAGAGGAACGCCAGCCCCATCAACAGGGCCAAATACGCACGTCGCAGTTGGAAGATGCTGGCAAGGCATCTAGTTACCATCCTCCCGCTGAAGAACGATTGCCGGTGCGCAGCAGGACTCATAACACCCTCATGCTTCATATATCTCTCCTTTTGTGTCTGAGCAGTTGAGTTAACGCGAATCGCGAGTGCCGTGCGGCATGACACGATGAATTGGGTTTGCCGTGAGCGCACTACTGCTCGTCTTTATGACTCGTGGTCTTGCGGCGTTATTCCCGGGCCGCCCGTCGATCGCGCGGATGGCTGCATTTTCGTTCGTGCTTCTTCAAGAAGACTTCGAGAATAAATTACGGGCCATAACGTTCCGCGAAACCTGACCTGCATCACCTGATCGGCCTTCGATAGAAGTAACGATCTGAAGATGCGCGCCACGAGCATGAGATCGACGAGTTTCTGAAAAGTTACAAGCAGGAAAGCTCAGGCGATAAATTCGCCTGAACGAGAAAGCGGCGCTGGATCATAAGTCC
>Ga0207102_1205_pt1 | contig 10464 bp, 8 predicted proteins | sample Alteio_BWMinHeat_80_FD_153573 | JGI IMG/M metagenome (GOLD analysis project Ga0207102, IMG submission 153573) | Enriched cells from forest soil in Barre Woods Harvard Forest LTER site, Petersham, Massachusetts, United States -... | ecosystem: Environmental > Terrestrial > Soil > Temperate forest >... | reverse complement strand
TCTTTAAGAACTCTATTTATTTATTCGTTTGTGATGTTTCTTAAAGATTGTCAACATTGTCAATCCAGACCCCAATACCGCACCCAAAAGAGACCCCAATGCTCGTTGTCAATTCAAACACAAATCCAACTTCTTATTGATATTGGTAACCGGTTACTTGGGTGCTCCAGAAATGCTGCGCATACTTCTTTGCTCTATCGTTTAATTTTAATTGTGATCCAAAAAGGGCTGCACCAATTGCGTTAACTGCGCCACATTGAGCCACTCTATATTGGTGTTCGACGCATAACAATAGTCTTCCGGCAAGCGCTTCCCTTTTCGACCGTTCAATAGTCTGTCAAGGTGTTTTGTGACATAGTTAGACATTTCCGGCATGATCACAAAATGGTCTTCAATTTCCACTGTGTGACGCGACTCTTCCGAACTAATGAGTAATTCATGGATCTTTTCTCCGGGGCGTATCCCTGAAATCTTGATGGCCATCTCCGGTGCGATCGCTTTGGCGAGATCTGTGAGTCTAATGCTGGGAATTTTTGGCACAAAAATCTCTCCCCCTCTAGATGCGGCGATGCAATTCATCACAAATGTGACAGATTGTTCGAGTGTGATCCAAAAACGCGTCATGTCTGGATGGGTGATTGAAAGAGCCTCCGCTTTGTCATGAGCGAGCTTGCACCATAAGGGAATGATGCTACCGCGACTTCCCGATACGTTCCCATAGCGCACAACAGAGAGTGTTGGGTAGCCTCTAGCACCTACATAGGAGTTGCCAGCTATAAATAATTTATCCGAACAGAGTTTAGTGGCTCCATAAAGGTTCACGGGATTCACTGACTTATCTGTAGAGAGGGCGATAACTTTTTCTACGCCATTATCAATTGCGGCATCAATCACGTTCATCGCTCCAATAATATTCGTTTTGATGAACTCAGTCGGATTGTATTCAGCTGCAGGAACCTGTTTAAGAGCAGCGGCGTGCACGACGATCTGGACCTCATTAAAGGCGCGCTTTAAGCGGCTGGCATCCCGCACATCGCCAAGAAAATAGCGTATTTTGTGATGATTAAAGATAGGCTCGCTTTGGCGCATGGACTCCTGTTTCCATTCATCGCGACTAAAAATGATCACTTTAGAGCACTCATCCTCTTCCAATAATCTGCGCGCTAAGGCTTGGCCAAAGCTTCCCGTTCCTCCTGTGATGAGGATGGACTTGTTTTTGAAAGTGTCGCTGTGCATGAGAGGGCTCCCTTTTTTAAACTGCCGTTTTGAGTAGATTTTCAATTCGGTTTTTTGTATAACATCATTTTTGATCTTATAACTCGAAGCACCCTAAAAGCTATAAAAATTTAAGTTTTTTTTCATATGGCAAAACAATACGATGAAAGTAGCGTCCAAACATTGGACGCATTGGCGCATATTCGGTTGCGATCGGGTATGTATATTGGTCGTTTAGGCGATGGTTCTAATCAGGACGACGGAATCTATATCATGCTCAAAGAAGTTGTCGACAATAGCGTCGATGAATTTATCATGAAGCATGGTAAGAAGATTGTGATTGAGCTCGATGAGGCGCAGAACAAGATTTCTGTCCGCGACTTTGGTAGAGGTATCCCTCTTGGAAAGGTCATTGAATGCGTCAGTCAAATCAATACAGGGGCGAAATATAATGATGATGTCTTCCAATTCTCTGTTGGCCTAAATGGTGTAGGTACGAAAGCTGTGAATGCGCTGTCGAGCCATTTTTATGTGTGCAGCTATCGCGACGGAGCCTATACGGAAGGGACTTTTTCACAAGGTAAACTGCTCTCTGAGAAAAGCGGAAAAACACAGGAGGAGAATGGCACGTATATTGAATTCATTCCCGATCTTGAAATTTTCAAAAAGTACACATTCCAAAAAGAATACATTCTCAAGCGTATCTGGCACTATGCCTACTTAAATACAGGTTTATCCATCTACTTCAATGGGGAAAAGATTGAATCGAAGAATGGATTGTTAGATCTTCTGAACAAAGAAGTGACGGAAGATCGTTTATACGAACCCTTGCATTACACTGGGAAATTTTTAGAATTTGCTTTATTACATACGCAAAGTTATGGCGAAAGCTATTTTTCCTTTGTGAATGGCCAATATACCGCAGATGGAGGAACGCACTTATCTGCCTTTAGAGAGGGGATTTTGAAAGGGGTAAATGAGTTTGCTAAAAAGAACTTTCAGGGTGTGGATGTGCGCGAAGGGATCGTAGGAGCGCTGCTTGTGCGGGTGAAGGATCCGATTTTTGAATCCCAAACAAAGAATAAACTGGGGAACACAGAGCTACGCGCTCCCATCGTACAAGAGGTGAAGGATGCGATGGTCACTCTTCTCTATAAGAATCCAACCACAGCTAATGAGATTATCGAGCGCATTGTCTTTAATGAGAAATTGCGCCGAGAGCTCTCAAACGTCAGAAAAGAGGCTAAAGAAAAGCAGAAAAAAATCTCCTTTAAAATTCCCAAATTGCGGGATTGTAAATATCATTATCAAGATGAGTCCGGAAGCGGCGGCAAGACGATGATCTTTTTGACAGAGGGAGAATCCGCTAGCGCCTCAATTGTCGCTTCACGCGACCCCTTGACACAAGCCGTGTTTTCGCTCAGGGGAAAACCGATGAATGTGTTTGGGTTGAAGTTGGATCAGCTCTATAAGAATGAAGAGATGTTCAATTTAATGAGCGCTTTGAATATAGAAGACGATCTTGAGAACTTGCGCTACCGTAAAGTCGTCTTGGCTACAGATGCCGACGTCGATGGAATGCATATCCGCAACTTGTTGATTACATTTTTCCTCACTTATTTTGAGGGACTTGTGCTCAATGGACACCTCTTCATTTTGGAAACACCGCTTTTCAAAGTGCGAAACAAGGAAAAGACGTTCTATTGCTACACAGAAGGGGAACGCGATGACGCCATCAAGCAGCTCAAAAAAGGAGTCGAGGTGACGCGTTTTAAAGGACTCGGTGAGATCTCTCCCCATGAGTTTGGACAATTTATCGATAAAAACATTCGCTTATTGCCCGTGACGATCAACTTGCTTTCCGATGTAAAGCCCACCCTACAGTTCTATATGGGCAAGAACACCCCGGAACGTAAGCAATTTATCATGCATAATCTGATCAACGAAGAAGAAGCTTTAATGAAGGAATTGGCTACATTGCCTGTTGAAACAGTTCTGTAAACATTAAAATAGATAAGTAAATTGAGCCCTTCCCCCTACCGGGGGAAGGGCTCAATTTGCTCTACCCAATGCCATAGCGAAGAAGGAATATCCGAACTTTTACTATAAATTTAAAAAATTAACACGCGTAGATATATGGACGATGTCAAGCTGCTGATGCAGCATAATTATTTAAAATATGCCTCATATGTGATTCTAGACCGTGCGATTCCGAATGTAATCGATGGGCTAAAACCGGTGCAAAGGCGCATTCTCCATGCGCTCTGGATGATTCACGACGGAAAACTACACAAAGTAGCCAACATTGCAGGGCAAACCATGGCCTATCATCCACATGGTGATGCCCCTATTATGGAAGCTCTGATTAATATGGCCAACAAGGGCTATCTTTTAGATTGTCAGGGAAATTTTGGCAATATCTTTACAGGGGATCCTGCGGCGGCTGGTCGTTACATCGAAACGCGCCTCTCTCTTTTGGCTAAGGAAACGCTGTTTAATCCGGACTTGACTGCCACCCTTCCCACTTATGATGGACGCCATCAGGAACCGGTCTGCTTTCCTTCAAAAATCCCTCTGTTGTTAATGCATGGTGCGGAAGGAATTGCTGTGGGGATGGCGACGCACATATTACCTCATAATTTTTGCGAGCTATTGGAGGCCGAAATTGCGCTTTTGGAAGGGCGTGACTTTCAGATTTTACCCGATTTTCTGACGGGTGGGATAATGGATGCCTCTGGCTATGACAAGGGTAAGGGAAAAATAAAGCTGCGCGCAAAGTTGGAAATACGCGATCCCAAAACCATCGTGATTACAGAGGTCTGCTATGGAACCAATACAGAATCCCTGATTCGATCGATTGATGAGGCGGCAAAACGCGGTAAAATCAAGATTGAAGCAATCAATGACTATACAGCTGGAAAAGTTGAGATCGAAATTAAGCTTCCTAGGGGGCAATATGCGCAAGATTTGATCGATGCGTTGTACGCCTATACAGAATGTGAGACCACGATCACATCGCAAATAGTGGTCATTAAGGATAATTTGCCTTGGGAGCCCGATGTCAATGAAGTATTGACTCTTCACGTCGAAAAACTGCAAGGATATTTACGCACCGAACTAGAAATTGAGCGAGAAAGGCTCCTAGAAAAGATTTATGAAAAGAGTTTAGAGCAGATCTTTATTGAAAATCGGTTGTATAAGAAAATTGAAACAATCAGTTCATACGAAGAGATACATGAAACGATTGCGACGAGTCTTGAGCCCTATCAAGAGCAGTTGTGGCGTGTTCCGACCTATGACGATCGCGAGCGTTTGTTGAATATTCCGATACGCAGGATCTCCCGTTTTGACTTAACGAAGAATCAGGACGAGATCGCTGAAGCGCAAAATCAGCTTTTAACCATAGAAAAAGATCTGAAGAATATTAAGAAATTTGCTATTAAATATTTACAGAAATTACTCGCTAAATATGGCAAGGAATTTCCTCGAAAAACGCAGTTTAAGTCGATCGAACAGCTCGATCTGCGCTCGATTGAGACGCGTACGATTAAAGTCGGATTTGATCCAGCGACAGGTTTTGTGGGAACAAAAGTCTCCAGCGAAGATTCATTTGAATGCACCAATTTTGATAAACTTCTCGTCCTGTTTAAAAATGGATCCTATGTTGTGAGCAACATGCCTGAGAAGCAGTATGTGCACCACGAGGGCAACAAAGTTGTTTTTGTAGGAGTTGCAGACAAGAAAAGTGTGATTAGCGCGATTTACAAAGATCCAAAAACGAACTACTGTTACGCCAAGCGCTTTGTGATCGACAAATTTATCTTAGACAAGAGCTATCGTTATGTGCAGGAGGGAATGGATCTCGCCTTAGTCTCAACGCAACCCCAAGTCTCGGTAGAGCTGCAGTTTGTTCCTAAGGCCAAGCAAAAGGCGAACGAAATGCAATTCGACGTGAATCAAGTATTGATCAAGGGTGTCACGGCAAAAGGGATTCGCATCGCCAACAAGGCCGTTAAGAAGGTGCTGCTCCTCAAGAAAAAAAATTAAACGCAGAGGGCGCAGAGGAGCAGAGATAAGGTTTAAATGGCCCAGCCCCAAAGAGACGATTGCATAAGTCGCAATAAGCCTACGGCTTATTGCGACTCCACGCCTCTCTAATCTCTGCTCCTCTTCGCTTTCTGTGTTTAATTGTCTCTTAACGTACTAGGCTTAAATTTTATAGAGGTTTTTGAATGGAGATTCACTCCCAAAAAAAAGAGGGGGCCTACGGCATTTTAAGCCTCTACCTAGATGGATCGCCATGGCGCGATGTGCATGAATCGATTTTCGGTAAAAAACCTAAAGTGCCAGCCTCTTGTTCGACTAAAGAAGAGCTCGAGGAGCAATTTCAACGAATCGAACTCTCTTTAGCCAAACAATATGTCTTAAAAAGATTGGCAATGAAGAGTTTTTTTACAGGGGAGCTCATCTCCAAACTCACAGAGTGCCTGATCTCCCCCCAAACAATCTCGATGATTATCCGCGAATGCAAACACCTCGGCTATCTTAATGATGAAACGTGGCTCGAGGGTTTTATTAATACTTGTAAAGCGCGTAAACTTGGACCACGCGCCATCGCGATGAAGATGAAGTCTAAAGGCGTCTCGCAGGATCTGATCACACACTGGATAGAGAAGTGTGTCAATCCAGATGAGCAGCAAGAGGCTATTCTAAAATTATTAGCCACACGCTATCGAAATCGCGATCTGTCGAATTATAAGGAAAAAAGCAAGGTGATCGCGGCTCTTCTGCGCAAAGGATACGAATTTTCTACCATTCAAAAAGTTCTTGAAGCGTATCATCCTGAAGATCAATGCATCTGGTGATGATTTGTCACTTGTAAATTAAATCCAATTTGTAGTATAATGAAGTGAAGAAGAGGAAGATTAGTAGGTTGTTAGTCTTATTCATCAGTTAAATTGAGGTGTTATATGTCATCTAGTATTGATAATTCAGTCACAGGTTCTAGTCAGGCTGTGGACCAAACGGCCGCTGTACAGACGCCTAGCACAACTGCGACCCCCGGATATACAGCAGCGACCCAAGTTTCATCGATGACAGATCTGAAGACAAAAGCCCCTGTTGTTTATAAAGCAATGTTGTTTGGGATAGCGTCCTCTATGATGAGCCAGCAGCAACGCCAGTCCGACCACCTGAAAGCAATGATTAAAGAGGGTGAAGATAACCCGAACGAATAAAGAAATTGTACAAGCTTTGCTTGTATATGATAAGCGCTTGATTGTAACATGTTTACATTCAGGCGCTTTTTTTTGAATAAAAATTTAAACGATGGCTTAACAAGATGCAAGAAGAAGAGGGTGATCTAATCACGATAACAGAAGTGGAAGCCGGACAGCGATTAGATAAGATTCTCGCAAATCGTTTTCAAGATGTACAGTCCCGTACCTATTTTCAGTGGCTGATTGAACAGCAGAGCGTTTTAGTTAATGGGATCCCAATTAAAAAGCGCTTTATCCCTAAAGAAGGGGATGAAGTGCAAATCTGTTATATTCTCGTGCCGGAGATTGGATTAGCTGCAGAGCCTATTCCATTGGCAATTGTGTATGAAGATGATGACTTGATCGTGATCAATAAAGCGGCCGGCATGGTCGTGCACCCCGCGGTTGGAAATTGGACCGGTACACTAGTCAACGCGTTACTTTATCACTGTCAACAATTGCCAGCAGCAGCTGGTGCACAAGCAGGCGTCTTACGTCCTGGAATCGTGCATCGACTAGACAAGGATACATCAGGACTTTTGATCGCAGCTAAGACCACACAGGCACAGCAGCGCTTGATCGCCATGTTCTCCCAGAGAGAAATAGAAAAAGAGTATTTAGCTATTTGCCTGGGAAATCCGGGAGATAGGGAAATTTGCACGCAAATGGGGCGCCATCCCGTTAATCGCAAATTGATGGCTGTTGTTGCAGAGGGAGGCAAAAATGCGATTACAAAGTGCAAGACTCTGGCTTTTGGAAAGGCATTGAGTTTAGTGCGGATTGGATTAGAGACCGGTAGGACGCATCAAATCCGGGTGCACATGAAACATATCGGCACGCCTGTTTTAGGGGATCCTATGTATGGCCAAATGAGCCTACAAGAGAAATATGGGATTAGACGTCAACAATTGCATGCCCATCGATTAACGTTTAAGCATCCGATTACAAATATCCCCTTGCAATTTGAGGCGCCTTTGCCGGAGGATATGAAAAAGTTAATAGAGATCAATTTTTCAGCTGTTTCAAAAAGTTATTAATTTTTCTTCTAGATTAATTATCATCCATTCGGATAGAATTTTTTTAGAGGGTCATGCAATGAAAATGCGCATGTACTGACCAAGATTTACCAATATTCTCAATTGAAAAGAGGATCGATTTATGAAAGAATTTGTAGCTTACATCGTGAAGAACCTCGTCGATCACCCAGACAAGGTCAAGATCAATGAAATTGGGGGAACGCAAACGCTAATTATTGAACTATCTGTAGAAAAATCAGATATTGGAAAAATTATTGGAAAAAAAGGTAAGACGATTAATGCAATCCGTACCCTTTTAATGTCTGTTGCAAGCCGCAATGGGATCCGCGTTAACCTAGAAATCCTAGAAGAAACACCACACCCTGAATAGCGTAGCGTTCAAAATCCAATGCGATTTTAAACGCAGAGGGCGCAGAGGGGCAGAGATAGGGGTTAGGTTTTGTTCCACACAATCTCGTGATAAAATTTAAACGCAAAGGCGCAAAGATGGGTTCAGATTCTGTTTTTCACAATCTCCTAACCCCCTTTCTGCGTCTTTGCGTTTAAATTTTATCACGAGATTGTGTGGAACAAAACCTAACCCCTATCTCTGCCCCTCTGCGCCCTCTGCGTTTAATTTTTATTCTATTTACAAAATCACCTGTGGTAAAAACGGCGTGATCATCGCTTTTCTAGAATTCAAACTCCCCGCATTAAAACGTAAAATCACGATCGGCAAGTCTTCTGCCGCTGCCTTTTCTTCTACAATCGCAATAGCTGAAAAATTCTGAATAAAAATTTGTTTGAGTGCCTCATGGCCAAGTGGCAAGTAAGCTGTCATCTGATTGTTTTGCAATCCTGGCGATGACTGAAATGCGCTTAAAAAGCTCTCTAAATGGTTATATGCTTTTTGTGAGGCGGGGACCCAAATCCAGATTTCATCCTGGTGTGAATACAACCCCACTTTGTCTTCGTAGACGTCTTCTGCGCTCGCAATTGTGCTCATCATCTGCAGATAAAAATCGATCACCGTTCGTTCTTCGTAGATCTCTTGTGACTGTTTTAGCCAATGTTGTAACAGCTTCAAGCGATTTGTCTTAAACGTTTTGTAGTTGGATGAAAACATCTTGGTCTGGCCTATGACGCAACAGCCATTTTGTTCTTTCGTGTCCAAGAATAGATTTAAGTAGTCTTCTTTATTTCGAAGCTTAAAGAAAGCGTCGATTTCCTGCTCTTTACTTTCGTAAATAGTCCGATATAATGCATACATCGGAGGGGTTTGTAAAATGTGTTTAGAGGCGTTCTGGACGAAATCTTTATCTCGAGGGATGTGATCAATGTCGACTTCTTTAGTCGCATCTTGCGTAGAAAGCGAGAGGATGCGATTAATCAATTCGACAACACACTCAATATCGCGTGTTGACATCTTTGTGAGTAAGTCGGTGTCGTCGAGGATCGCATACATGAAACACAAGTACTCGGATAACTCGCGTTCTGGGTGGACGAAATAAGAGCCTCGAGTCTGGCTATTCATTCTGTATTGCAGAAGTCGTTTAAGCAGGCGCATATTTTTTAGAGAGGCTGTCTGTTGGCTTATAGATTCAATTTTAGCTTCAATTTCTTTTATCGTCATGCCTCCTTGGCTATAACGATCATTTAGGCGCATCGTCTGTTCTGCAATGAGGACATTGCAGGACTGCACATCTCCTATTAATGCAAAGGGAGGAGTACTTGTTTTAAACGAGGTTTTATGGTGGTCAATGACACTAATGGGTCTTAGATAGGGTGCCATGTGCACTTCATCTTCGTTGCAAAAATCGCGAAAGCTGACAGTTCCGAGTTGCGGTTTGCGTAAATCAGTTGCTCTCACAACCCCTACAGGAAAGAGTTTGTCCTCTCCTTCTGGAATCACGACAGTTAGATAGCCTCGTTCTTCGATTTTTTTGCGAATTGTATCCACATCACTACTTAATGTAATCGTGTGATGCCAATCGCCTAAAAAGCAGCCTTCGTCATCGACTTGAACAGTGACGCTATCTTGATTGCCATCAATGGAGTTAAGGTTAGTTGAAGCGGTTTTCTTAAAGAAATTTTTCTGAGTCACTAAATCTTGTGCGGTTAATACTAGAGTTTTAGCGGAATGGGCAATGCCATTAAAGACAGAGAGGCCAAAGAGCTGCTGGAAGACCTTTGTGACAGGGGAGCTCGGTGGGCCTCCGGGAAGGCTCCAGAGATGCTGTCCTGTGCCCACTTGAGCAGCAAAAGCGTCGACCCATCCCCAAAAAGAGGCGATCATCGTATCGATATCGGGGGAGAAATGTGCGCAGATAAAATGGCTTCCGAAATAGCGAGTATTCATGCCCACTGGAAAGTAGGCTTGATATTCTTCTCGTGGAATGAATTTCCCGACGATCTTAGCGCGGACAAAGTAATTTTCTTCCGGAGATAACGCTGAAAAGTTATTGAGCCAAAATTCAAATGAAGAAATATGGAACGTGCTGACATTTAACAGATTTTGTTGATTGACGCGATCGATGAAATCGACCACTTCCGCCAGCAGAAATGAGTCTTTTGGGGAGTCGGTAATGAGTTGCAGGAGCGTTTCATTGATCTTCTTAAAGCGTTTTCGGAGAGTGAGCTTTCTGAAGTCGGGCAGCGCAAAGTTTGAAAATAAGGCGTCGATATGTGGAAACGATTTAGGCGGAGATTGTAGAGCAGTCAGTTGAAAAGTCGGTAGTATTTCTTGTTTTTTTTTTGATTTGGCCATATGAGGGTAATCCTTTGAGGCAGACAAGGGGGGGAATGGACTGAGTAGGATTCGAACCTACGACCACCCGCTTAGAAGGCGGGTGCTCTATCCACTGAGCTATCAATCCGTATAACAAATAGAAACGCTATGTTACCGTCTTAGGACGTTAAATTTCAAGCTCATTTTTAAGAATTTTCGTTTTTTTGAGGGGGAGTGTTGCGAATAA
>Ga0207102_1204_pt1 | contig 10559 bp, 8 predicted proteins | sample Alteio_BWMinHeat_80_FD_153573 | JGI IMG/M metagenome (GOLD analysis project Ga0207102, IMG submission 153573) | Enriched cells from forest soil in Barre Woods Harvard Forest LTER site, Petersham, Massachusetts, United States -... | ecosystem: Environmental > Terrestrial > Soil > Temperate forest >... | reverse complement strand
ATCCAATACAGCTTCTTATCGATATTGGTAAGCTGTTACTTGGGTGCTCCAAAAATGCTTCGCATTCGGAAGCCTTCGGCTTATTGATGCTGCTGCAATCGTTTTATCTAGGGATGTATTTAATCTGTTGCTGTTAAAGGAAGTGCGTGTGATTATTCCTGCATCTCCAGCTTTTGAAGGCGTTTTTCCAAATCCTTGATATGATTGACGTACGTTTCGATGTTGCGCAAATAGACGCCATTGCGATTGTGTTCTTGCAATGGCATGGCTGGGATTCCTCCGTATTTACCTTTGGGCAATGATTTCGTCACACCTGTGCGTCCGGCAAGCATCACCCCATCTTCTAATTTTAAATGGCCGGCAATCGCAACCTGTCCCCCGATCACGACGTGTTTTCCAGTCTGTGAGGAGCCAGCAATGCCCGTTTGGGCGACAAGGATATTGTCTTCGCCAATTACGACTCCATGCGCAATCTGCACAAGGTTGTCTATCTTTGTTCCTCGACAAATACGTGTCGATTTAAAGCGCGCGCGATCGATTGTGCTGTTGGCTCCGATTTCCACATCATCTTCGATCTGCACGGTGCCGCGTTGATCCAGCTTGATATGACGGCCTTGTCTGTCCGGAATATATCCAAATCCACAAGAGCCTATCACTACACCTGGTTGTAAAATGACGCGATTCCCAAGCGTGCAATTTTCACGGACGGTCACATGTGGATGCAAAACACAGTTTGTCCCAATTGTCGTGTAAGGTCCTATATAGCATCCAGAACCAATAAAAGAGCCTTCTCCGATAACAGTCTCTTTATCGATAACGACATAAGGGCCGATGGTGACGCCTTTCGCAATTGTACAGGTGTCATGGATGATCGCTGAGGGATGGATGCCAGTGAAATGTGATAACTCGACATCCTTGCCATGAAAAAACTCAATAGCTTTTTGAAAGGCAGCGGAGGGGTTTTCATGAATTAAATAATTTTTGTGTGGAACGCGTGGGGTGTTATGAGAGATAAAGACAGCCCCAGCATTTGACTTAAGCATCGCTTGTTCATAGCGCGGATTAGCAAGAAAGGAGATGTCTTCTTCGGTGGCAGTGTCCAAATCAGCAACATTCCGGATGCAATAAGTGGCATCGCCAATAAGCTGAGCGCCTGTTTGCGCAGCAAGCTCCGCAAGTGTGAAAGTGTTTTTTTTCATATAAAAACTCGTATAAAAATAAGAAGGTAGCCAGGGCGGGACGCCCTGGCTACCTTCTCATATGTTTATTACACCGCTTGTTTAGGTGCGCCCTCTTTTTCTTTGGTTTTTGAGTCTTCAAACTGTTGGTCCATAAGCGTGATCACTTGTGTGGAGATATCCAATTCCGGTGCGCTGAAAAAACAGCTCTCATCGCTAAAAACAAGGTCGTAGCCATTCTTTTTAGCTACAGCTGAGGCAGTTTCCGTCACAATATCTGTCAATTTTTGCACGACTTTCATATTGGTTTGATTGAGCGCTTGATAGTACTGGTTTTGCATTTGCGTCAGTTCTTGATTTAAACTGCGAAACTTACGCTTAATCTCTGTTTCCGCTTCAGGAGAAAGGCTGTCTAGGTAATCGGGATCTTCGAATTTAGCTGCAATTTCGGTGAGAACCTTCTCTTTTTCTCCGAGAACTGTTTCCATCTGCTTTTTCAAGCCTTCAAAAGCACCTTGTTCCTGTTGACCTAATTTAGATTTTTCAACACAGGTCTTAAAGTTGACAATTCTGATTTTCAACGATTTGTTCTGATCGGCATTAGCAGCAGGGGCTGTTTCAGCATTCAATGCACCTAAGTTCACAGCTGAGCAAAGTAAAAAGGCTCCGCTACATACATTAAACACACGGGATGCTTTGAGTTTTTCTAAGAATTTCATCTGTTTTCTCCTTAATTTTGAAATTAAATACATGAGTTTAGAAGCTGCCACCGACAGTTAAAAAGAATCTCTTAACTTCACTTCGATTTCTTGGATTGATTGGATAACCCATCCCTAAGACAAGAGGCGTGTTTTCGATAATCTTGATGCGTACCCCATAACCGGCTGCTGTGCTTAAGCGTCCAAAATTCCAATTTTTCATGGAAAGGTGTCCTGAATCACAGAAGAGGAATCCCTCTAAGCGGCTGAAAATGGGTCTGGCATATTCCATTGAAAGCAATTGCAGCGAGACCCCTCCGCTAGGATCATGAGAGTGTGGAAACTGAGGTCCAAGGCGATAGGCGCGGTAACCGCGGATCATGTTTGGTCCACCCAAAAATAGGCGCTCTTCCAGTGGAAGGTGCTGGCGTTCGGTTTTCCCTAGCGTTTGGATAAAGCGTGCATCCGCACGGAACTTCCACACCCCTTTGGTGTCAAACCAGAACTGATAGAAATAACCGTTCGTATAACTGACGTTAGCAAAGGCGTAATTGCCTCCAAAGCCAGCCACTTCTACTTCAAAACGTGATTTAAAGCCACGTGTTGGCACCATAGGGTTGTTGGTTGAGTCATACGAAACCCAATGTCCGATGGCTGAAATCATCCCGTTATGGCGCGCTTCATGCCTTAAATCTTTAGTGGTATCTCCGGCAAAATTAATGGTAGCGTGCTTTAGGCGATAGGTCCAACCGATTCTTACAAATGGATTAACTGGATAAGCAGCATGTAGGCTGAAGCCTGTTGAATTCACCTCATATTCTTTGGAAATGTAGCGGTTGTTTGAGTTCTCAATGTCGAAGCCCACAATCCAAGGCGTATCCATGAAGTAAGGTTTCGTCCAGGAGAGGACATAACTGCGACTCTTTGCTCCAATGGTCGTGGTGAAGTGCGCGTACTCACCTCCGCCTCTTAGTGCTCTATAGCCCTCTGTCCAGCAATTTCTGAGTCCTTTGTAATTAAAATTGCGCTCAGTGATGTTGAATCCGCCAAAGATGCTTTCGACTGTGCTAAATCCAAAGAAGGCACCAAAGTGACCTGTGTTGGTCTCTTCGACCTCAATATGCACATCGCGGTAGTTTCCACCTAAACTGCAAGGGCCTTCTGAACGCACAGCATACACGTTGACGAACTTGAAGTAACCGATGTTCTCTAAGCGCGCTTCAGTGATCTTTATCTTATCGATATTGAAAATTTCACCTGGGATCAACAGCGTTTCATGCAGAATCACATTAGTCATTGTGGATGTGTTACCGAAGACTTTGATGAGTCCAACGCGGTATTGTTCCCCTTCTTCAATTTTAAAATTCAAAGAATAGACGTTCTGGTTGGGAAGTAAACGCGGTTCAAAGTCGACAATCGCATCGATATATCCAGATCGTCCATAGAGATCCATGATGTTGTTTACGGTTTCTCTGATCGCTTCAGGGGAGTAGGGGTCTCCTTCAGAAAAAAGAAACTGATCCCAAATCCCATCGTCAGGAAAGAGAGTATTGCCCTCAAAAGCGAGTGGGCCAAAATAATAGCGTTCGCCTTTGGTTGCTTTAATGTAAATGACAATGCGGTCTTCGCGATCACATTCGACCACGCTAATGTCGATTTTTGCATCGGCATAACCCTCATTTTGCAAGAAGTTGAGTAGCACAAAGTGATCCTGTTGAACCGCTTCCTCATGATAGGTGCCCTCTTCCGTCATCCAGCTCGTAAAAAAGTTATATTCCTTGGTCACCATCATGTTGAGCAGCGTTTCGACTTCGCAGTCATGGAAATTGACAAAGACGATCTCTTTAATGCGGCCAGCGCGGCCTTCGAGAATGGTCACTTCGATATCGACTTGATTGCACAGGGGGTCTAAGACGACTTTATAATCCAATTGAGCTTCAAAATAGCCTTTTTTGATGTAGTAAAGTTTTAGCTTTTGAAATGCTTGGGTAAAATCGCGTCGTTCAAAGATGGTTCCTGTCTTGATGTCGAGTTCATCGAGTAGCTTACTGGTTTTGATGTGGTGATTGCCTTCCCAATGGATGGAGCGGATGGTTGGCTTTGGCCAGATTTTGAGCGTGATGATTAAATGGTCATTGATAGATGAGATGGTTGGCTCAACGCGATCAAAGTCACGCGCCAAGGTCTTGAGGTCATTGTCGAAGTCCATTTGAGAGAATGGATTGCCTAATTTGCTTTTAATACGGGCTCTGACGGAATCGGTGTCAAAATTGGAATCCGATGAAAGGTTGACTACCTCCACGTTGATCTCATCAATTATCTGATTTTCGTATTGCACGGCAAATCCAGATGAAGCACAAAAACAGAAACAACAGATGAGCAGCGTGTACAGCCAAGAGGTAAGCGATTGGTTCTTTGTCATAGGTCCTCTAATAAGTTTAAAATAGTATCGTTGGGTATTGTGTGTTTATGGTGTTTTTAAAAGCGCCCTCTTCCCAAAAAAGCACGCGCCAATGTTCCCCCATCTACATAGTCAAGAGAGCTGCCTAAAGGGATGCCAAAGGCGAGTCGGGAGATGTTTAGATGGAGGGGGTCTAGTTCTCTCTTAATGTATAAAGAGGTCGCATCACCTTCTAAAGTCGAATCGAGAGCCAAGACCACATCCGTCAGGTGTAGAGTTGCAATGCGCTGTTTCAGGAGATCCAGATTTAATTTTTCGGCTCCCATGCCATGCATCGGGGACAGTAAGCCACCCAAAACATGATAGAGGCCCTGATATTCATGCGTGTTTTCGATCGCAAAGGCATCGCGCGCCGAGGCAATTACACAAATAAAACCCGTTTTGGCCCTGTCCGGTTCGCAAAAACTGCAGCGCTCATCACCAGCCAAGCAGCCACACTGAGCGCAAGCGTGCAACTTAAGCGGCACTTCCTCAAGGACTTTTGCCATTTCGATCACTTTTTCTTTTGGCCAAGTCAGCAGTTGAAAAGCAAAGCGCTCCGCGCTTTTGCTCCCCACGCCAGGAAGACGCTTGAAAACGTCAATAAGTTTAAGTAAATGTTGTGGATATCGCATAATGATTCGGCTCTAAAATAGGAAAGACTAACATAATGGATGAAGGATAAAAAGAAAAGCATAAAGGGAAGAGAGGTGAGAGTTGCCGAGGATTTTGTAATAAAACTTGTTTAATGCGAAGATCGCGAAGAAGGCGAAGCAAGAAGGTAGCCAGGGCGTCCCGCCCTGTGCCTCAGGGCGAGACGCCCTGGCTACCTTTCGGGCCCACCCTTAGCAATTAATCCCTCCCAATACGTGCCCATTTCTGGCGATAGGTAGGGCGTTAGGCGCTCGAAGGGCACAGCCCACTTATGGTTGATTTCCGTGTCTATAAAGGCAATTTTGCCTTGTTTTGTAAAGGGAATGTTAAAGGGGTCTGTGCAGTCTGCCAACCCCTCTTTTTGAATCAGTGTGTAAAGGGCGTCTAACAAAGGAGGCGTGATCACATCACTCTTCCAAAGACGACAGCTCGCTTTTGTCTTTAAGAGTTTCATCTCTTCTGCTACCAAAATAAAATTTTTACGCTCAAGATATGTCGGAGCATCAGGTTTTTCAGGTAAGACGTAAAGCCATTTTTTTGGTACGACAAAATAGGTTTGATAGCCATTGCGATCGATATCCTCTTGGATCGTGCGCGCTTCCATTATTCTGTCGACCCAGTATTGCCAATCAGAACGACCGATTTGTTCATCCAAAAACAGTTTGAATACATATTTTCGGAATTGTGAATGAGTAGAGACAATCGCTTGGCTAAAAAGACCTGGTTTTATGTCTTTAAAACCCGATTTGGATAAGGTATGGGTATTTAACAGCACTCTCGTCTTAGAAAACAGTCTGTCTAATTTTGCTTTGATGGGGTGATCATCCGGCATGACGTAGGGCTCGACGATCTCCCAAACGTTGGGATCGATATGCTCAGGTCTTTGTTGTGGATCGTCCTTCACGATTTTGGCCCACCTGCAACGATTAATCCCTCCCAGTACTGGCGCATTGCCGGCGATAGATAGCGCGTTAGGCGCTCAAAGGGTACAGTCCATTTGTGGTTGATTTCCAAGTCTATAAGGGCTATTTTGCCGCGTTTCGTAAAGGGGATATTAAAGGGGAGGGTGGAGTCCGCCAATCCCTGTTCCTGTGTTAATATGTAAAGGGCGTCCAGTAGAGCAGGAGTGATGCTGGCACTTTTCCAAAGACCGTAATTATCTGATTTTTTTAAGATATGCATGTCTTCCACCACTAAGATGAAGTTTTTGCGTTCCAGATAGACCGGAGGGGCAGGGTTTTCAGGTAAGACATAAATCCATTTCTTCGGCACGACAAAGTAGCTTTGATATCCATGACGATTGATAGATTCTTGAGCAGAGATCGCCCCACTTGCTCGGTCGACCCATTGTTGCCAATCGGAAAGGCCTCTTTGTTCATCCGAATACATCTTAAATAAATAGTTCTTGAAATGCGAGTTTGTGGAAACAATCGCTTTGCTAAATTGTCCGGGTTTTGTTTTTTTAAAACCGGCTTTGGCTAGCGTATGGGCGTTTAATAGGACTCTTGTTTTAGAGAAAAGTTTGTCTAGTTTTGCCTTAATGGGGTGATCGTTTGGCATGACGTAGGGCTCGACTTGCGCCCAAACGGCTGGGTCGATATGCGCAGGTCTTGCTGGGGCGCCTTCGAGCTGGGCTAGACACAAAAATAGCGCAAAAAAAATGCTGAGGATACGGGTCATCTTAAGTGTCTCCTAGTTGATTCGTAACAGTTCAGATACCTTCAATATCGCTAAAAAATTCAACGCAAAGACGCAAAGATAAAATTTCTTGTCTTATGAATATCCCTTAAACCTTTTCTTTGCGTCTTTGCACCTTTGCGTTGAATTTTTTAGCGATATTGAGGGTGTCTATACTGTTACGTTTACTCTTTCCCTAAGTCATCCAAACTTTCACAGAGCTCTTGATCAAATAAATCGGGTTGGTTTGCGTTCAATGAGGATGAGTTTAGCGTCGTCAACACTTTGCGCGCTTTGCTGCCATCTGCCATTCCGACAACTCCGTTGGCCTCAAGTTGGTCCATCAAACTGGCTGCGCGCGCATAACCGATCTTTAGCTTGCGCTGCAAAAAGGTGGTCGAGGCATTTCCTGTGCTGGTCACGATATCCAAGGCCTGCTCATATAAGCTATCTGATGAAGCCTCTGCAGCTGAATTAGATGCTGAGGTGGCATCCGAATACCCTAACGCATCAAATGAGGCGATCACATAATTGGGGGGCGCTTGATCGCAAATTTTTTGGACCACCGCGTTGATGTCTTCATCGCGGATAAAAGCGCCTTGAGCGCGGATCAGATGCGAAGACCCTGGAGGCAAAAAGAGCATGTCCCCATTTCCCAATAGCGTTTCGGCTCCGGTTTCATCCAAAATGATTTGACTGTTGATGCGGCTGGCGACCTTGAAGGCTATGCGTGTTGGGAAGTTAGCTTTAATAATCCCAGTGATGACCTCTCTGGAGGGTCTTTGTGTCGCTAAAATGAGGTGAATGCCGACAGCCCGCGCCATTTGTGCAATGCGCGCAATGGGGGTTTCGATATCATTGCTGGAGACCATCATGAGGTCGGCCAATTCATCAATGATCCCCACAATATAGGGCATTTTTTCAGGGACCTCTACAGTTAATGAGCTCTCCAACTGTTTATCGATCTTGCGCGTGTTAAAGGCTTCAATATTGCGCATGCCGATTTGCTTGAGCAATTCGTAGCGCCGTTCCATCTCTTTCACGAGCCAATTTAACGCGGCGCAGGCTCCCTGCGCTTCGGTGATCACAGGCGCTAACATGTGCGGTAGCTTGGTGTATGAGGTCAGTTCTACTTTCTTAGGATCGACCATGAGGAGCTTCACTTCGTCCGGTTTTGCATTGAGCAGAATTGACATGACGATCGTGTTGATGCAGACGGACTTTCCGGAACCTGTGGCGCCAGCGATGATGCAGTGAGGCATTTTGGCTAAGTCGTTCATGACGTAATCGCCATTGACTGTTTTACCAAGTAAGATCGGGATGTGGAACTTGCGTGTGCCTTGCTGATAAGCGTTAAGCATGTCGCGAAAAGCGACTTCCTGCGGTTGTGGATTGGGAACTTCGATTCCAACAGCGGCTTTTCCGGGGATAGGAGCGATGATGCGGATCGATTTTGCTTCCATATTCAAAGCGATATCATTTTCCAGGGCTTTAATTTTTTGGACCTTGACTCCAATTGAGGGGTGAACCTCAAATGAGTTAATGGTGGGTCCGCAATTAATTTGTCCAACCTTGGCTTCGATGCCAAAGCTGAGCAGTGTCTCCTCAAGGACCTCTGCTTGACGCCTTAAATCTTGTTTGAGTGAGGATTGGTCCATTTTCTTCGGCGCAGTGAGCAGACTTGTCGAAGGGATTTTGTAATGGCTATAATCGCCATTATAGATTTTCTGGCTAGTAAGGGCCGCTTCGCGCTTCGTAGGTTCACTGGCTTTTTGCTCATTTATCTTCTGGACATCTTTTATGGAGTGGACCTTGGGAGAAACCACCGGAGCAATAGTTGGGGATGGATTCGGTTCGATGGAGTGATTCGCTTTAAAAGGCTGTGAAAGAGGTTCCCTTTTAGGGCCTTTGGAGAGGGATGATTCATCCTTAGGGGAATCGCTGGGGTGTTCCTTGGATTCTTTGCGCGAGAGTGAAGGACGTACGGTTAGATTTGTTTCAGGGTGGATGGCTAAGACATCTTGAGCAGAGGAGCCGGATTGCCCTTTCTGATTAGGGGAGGAAAATGTCGTTGGTGCTCCTTCCGGAATTCTCAGCTTCACAAAGCGCATGAAGCTGCTTTCACGAGCGGCTTCTTCAGGAACTAATGCAGGGATGGGTTTTTCAGGTTCTTTAGGTTTTTCTTCCTTTTTACGGTTTTCTTCAATTTTGGAGCTGTCGAGGGTTGGTGTAGAAAAAAGTGTGATAAAAGGCGAAATAAGGATCTTAAATAGAGCTTTAATTAAAGTCAGGGGATTTAGCTGTGTCAAAAAGAAGAAGCTTGCTAGCAATGTGCTGATAAAAACAAGGGCCACGCCAATCGTGTTGAAGATGTGGTTGAGGTTAAAGAGGGGGATGTCCCGATAGAGATAGTAAAAAAGAGCGCCGCCGATATGGTAGCGAAACTTGTGCTCCCACAAATTTTTATATAAATACTTTCCGATCAGTTGCGCAGCTGATTCCGAACGGTCTTCCAACAAACTAAGCAGGATGCAGCACGACATGAGAAAGACGGAAAAGTAGAGAGCTTTTGCGACAGGATGTTGAATTGGTTGGTTGGCCAGTAAGCGCCAGCCAATCCATCCCAAATAACCAGCAAGTAAATATCCGCCCAGGCCAAATAGAGCTAAGATAACTTTGCCGACCACCTGACCCATTAGCCCTAGCCAATTGACTGGATCTTGATCATAGATAAAGCTTAAGAGGCTAAGGAAGATAATCAGTGCAAAACTCATGTAAAAAATACCGCGCACAATGCGCGTTTCATAATGAGATTTCACCGCTGCTTCAGGGGTTGCTTTTGTAGTTCGTTTCTTTTTCATGGAGGTGTCTTTTTTTCAATCGTGTAGTTGGAGCTCAGCTTATCACAATAGTAATTATTTTTATTACTATTAATCTCTAAACGTGAGCATGAATAAAATTAAAGTAGATCAGGGTAGTCAATCCCAAGAAGAAGCAATACCAGATAAAGTAGTGAAGTTTTTGCTTCACCGCTAGATGCATCACTAAGCGCAGGGCGAAATAACCCACAATAAAGGAGCAGAAAAATCCTGCTATGTACTGGATGGGGGAGATGGTTGCGAAGGTATTCGCATGTAGAGAATAATCGAGGAGCTCAACAACGCATCCCCCTAAGATGGCTGGAATCGCCAATAAAAAGGAAAATGTCGCAGCATCTGCAGGTTTCCACCCTAAAAGCAGGCCAGCTGAAATAGTGGATCCACTACGTGAGACGCCGGGAATGATGGCAATCGCCTGAAAGACGCCTACCATTAAGGCGTCTCGCCATTTGCGTTTTTCTAGACGTTGAGGAGTCTTATTGTTGCCAAAGTTTGTTCCTAAGTAGAGCAACAGTGAGGTCAGTAAAAAGGCATATCCTAAATATTCAGGTTTGTTAAACAAGGATTTTATGGGATGGAGGATGAGCACTAAAGGGAAAAGAGGGAGGGTTCCCAAGACCACTTGAAAAAAACGCGTACGATCTCTCATTAAGGAGCTCTTGATTTGCGCATATAAGACACAAAAAATGGAGAGGAGCGTGCCGAGATGGCAAACGAGATCGAAAAGAACAAATAAATGGAGGTCTTTGAGACCTAGAAAAAATTCGCCTAATTCGAGATGGCCGGAGGAGCTAACAGGTAGGAATTCTGTTAAGCCTTGAATGATTCCGAGTATGATTGCTTCTAGTGTTGACACGGCTAACAGAGATGATAAAGAATAAATGGGCGATCGACGGGTCTCGAACCCGCGACATCTGGAACCACAATCCAGTGCTCTAACCAACTGAGCTACGACCGCCATGAAAGAACTGTATTTTTACCTGAAAGATGATTTTTCGTCAACCCTGTTTTTTTGTAATCATTCAGACATCCT
>Ga0207102_1203_pt1 | contig 10743 bp, 13 predicted proteins | sample Alteio_BWMinHeat_80_FD_153573 | JGI IMG/M metagenome (GOLD analysis project Ga0207102, IMG submission 153573) | Enriched cells from forest soil in Barre Woods Harvard Forest LTER site, Petersham, Massachusetts, United States -... | ecosystem: Environmental > Terrestrial > Soil > Temperate forest >... | reverse complement strand
AGCGTGACAAAGTGCCCGTGGATAAGTCGCTGAATCCTCAAGGTTATGCACAGCGATTTTAGGGCCGGGTCATCGGCAACAACCGGTGCGCCACCGGCGGCCGACTGTGTTGCAATTTCATGCCCCCGGCATTGAGATCGAACTTGGCTTCCGGGTAGACCACTTTTACCTGTTTCAAGGTGCGCACAAAGACGCGGCGGAACTCCCGAATCTGGGCGTAGCCGTTCCCGAACTGCTCCCACAAAGAGACCCAGGGAACGAGTACGGTTTTACTTTCCTCCACGCGGTGTAATCGCTGCGCCAACCAGGTGTAGATATCGAGCGCCATCGCGCTATGCGACAGGCGCGCGATCGCGGTCTCATTGAGCGGTACGGCGTGCTTCATCAGACTCTCAAAGTAGCGCTGCGAGAACTGCACCGTCGTCGGCCACAACACCCGTTGCTGCGGGTCCCGCGAAGTCCACAAATCGAACCCCTCAATGACAGATCCTTTGAGGGTCACTGCCCTGCCCTCCCCGAGCACCGTCCCGATGCGAAAATCGGCGGCGGACAATCGTGTGAGTTGGTCCTTGACCGTGCGAATGGTGCGGCCGCCTGGGTCCAATCCCAGCGTGCGCTTCACGAAGGCCGTCAGGCTGTCCTCAAGTTCAATCAGCGGCGATTGCGTGCGCAAGGCCTCGGCGTTGAGGTGATACAGCACCAGGCGCGGCTTGGGTCCGAAGGGCAGCCCCACATCAACGAAGCGCCGCGTGTCTGGATGAAACGCCTGGCCGGCCGCCAGCAGTAGATTCACCAGGCCGTTGGCCCGCTCCCACTTTCGAACGTCATCGCCGGGATCGCGAAACGGCAGGCAGGTTTGGCACAGCACCGAGTGCTGATACAGGATGGCCTCATCGGCATTCGGCGCTGGCAGCTCGAATAATCGCCGCTGTGCGCTCGGGAGCTTAAGGTCACTCGGCACCAACTCCAGTGCCGGCCGCAGGCCTGCTTTCTTGGCCTCCTCCGGACGTTGTTTATCCCCCATATCCACCGCCCTTCCCATGGGTTTTGCGTCCTCGAAGTCTACGACGCTCTCGCCCTTCACGCATCGGGAAATAACATCGATTCATAGTCCATTGCGCCGTGCAAGATATGGACGATGTCCACCGCACCCTCGCGCACGCGATAGAAAATCAAATAATTCCCATGCACGCAGCGCCGGATGCCCCAGTGCTCATACCGCGGCACGAGCGGATATCGACGCGGCAGCTCGGCAAGCGTGTAGCAATGATCGATGAGCTCGTCGACGAAGCTCACGGCCCTGTCCGGATTTTCCTGTCCAATGTGCTCGCCGATGCTGAGCAGATCGAGCTTCGCTGCCGGCGCGAAGAAGACCTTCATGCAGAATCTGAACTCTTGGCGCTGAGCCTTTCGCGGAGTTCCCTGCGGACTTGTTCGGCATCCTCTCCCTGCCCGGCCTCGAGTTCGGCGACACCACGCGCCAGCGCGGCGTCCAGCGCGGCCAGCCGGCGCTCTCGTTGCAACCAGGCACGCATGGCGTCGCGAATCACTTCACTCACCGACCCATAGTTGCCTGAGCTCACGCGCTCATGGATGACGCGGGCCATCTCTCCCGGGAGAGTGACCGAGAATTTCTCAAAGTTTTGCGATTCCATACTAACTCCGTTTGGCGGATAGCAGCGGATTCAATCCTACCTAATCCGCTTTATAACGTCCAATGGTACCATAAAGCTATCTGATAGCTATCGGTTATTTGTTTGTTACCTAGTAGCTATCTGGTATCCTAAGGAGTCGAAAAAGCTTCATCCGAGAATTTCATGCCCACAATTGTTTTTGTCAGCCCCAAAGGCGGAGCAGGGAAGACGACGGCCGCGCTGCTTCTCGCGAGTCAGCTGGCCTCGTCCTACGACGTGACCCTGATCGATGCCGATCCGAACCGACCCATCAAAGCCTGGGCTACCGGCGGCAACACGCCGAAGCGCCTCTCGGTTGTTTCGGATGTCGATGAGGACAACATCATCGAGCGCATCGAGGAAGCGGCCCAGAAGTCGCCCCTCGTGGTGGTCGATCTTGAAGGGACCGCCGCAAAGATTGTGGTGCTGGCGGTATCGCAAGCCGATCTCGCGGTGATTCCCATCCAAGGTTCGCAGCTCGATGCCGAGCAAGCGAGCCGCGCGATCAAAGTTATCAAGCAACGCGAGAAAATGACGGGGAGGGCGCTGCCCTACGCGGTGCTTCTGACGCGCACAAATCCTGCGATCCGCACCCGCACCATGTCGCACATTCAAAAAGGACTCATCGACGCGGGCGTTCCCGTGATGGAAACGGAACTCAACGACCGCGAGGCGTTTCGCGCGGTATTCTCCTTCCGTCAACCGCTCGCGGGGCTCGATCCCACAGAAGTCGCGAATCTCGACAAAGCCCAAGCCAATGTCGAGGACTTTGCCCTCGAAATTCTCCGCGGACTCTCCTCGACATCATCCGAAGTACGACAAGGGGAGGTCGCATGAACACGACCCGCGCCAATCCATTTTCAGATATTGAAACCTTGCCGGCCTTCGAGCCGAAACCGAAAACGCCACGACCGATAGCCAACGACCAGGTCGACAAGATCGCCGAAGCGAGTGGCTTCCCCAGCCGCCAAGCCGCGCGGCCGGCGGCGCCCGCTCGCAGTGGTCGTCGCTACAAGACGGGGCGCAATCAGCAAATCAACATCAAGGCCACGCCGCAGGTCATCGAGCGTCTATATAAATTCGCCGACGCCAGGCGAGTACCGCTTGGCGAGCTGCTCGAGCAAGCGTTAGACGCCCTTGAGAAGAAATAAGTGGAAATCTAATCCTTCCAAAATCCCTTGAACCGATCGGGACTCAGCTCCGTATAGCGCACCGTGTGCGTGATGTTTCGATGTCCGAGATATTGCTGGATCGATCGCGTGTCGTGTCCCTCGTTCGCGAGTTTGTAGCCGGCCGAGTGCCTAAGCATGTGCGGGTGGATAGGGAAGGGGAGTTTCGCGAGCTCGCCGGCGCGCGCAATGAGCTTGCGAGCCGTCGCCGGCGTCATCGGTCCGCCGCGCTCGGTCACAAATAAATACGGTGACTCCGGATAATCGCGCCGCAGCTCGCGCAACGCGCGCAGCTCCGGCCCGCGGATCGGCTGGGTAGAAGGGATGCCGCGCTTCAATCGCGTTACGTGAGCCAGGCCGGCCTTGAGGTCAATCTGCTCCCAGCGCAACGTCACCAGCTCCGAGACTCGCAGTGCATGACGGTAAGCCAAGAGGATGAGCGTCCGATCGCGCGCACCGTGGCGGCCCACCTTGCTCGAGGCCTGCAGGAGCTTCTCGACCTCCGCCGGCGTTAAGTATTCGCGGGTGCGCCGATCAAGATTAGATTGTCTCCGTGGGGGGATAGAAGGGGAGGGGGCCGCTCGAGATCTCGGCTCTGGTGCCTTCCTATTGCGTCGCTCAGAGCGAACTTTCCCATTTTGGAGTATTGGCGCGGATTTCGCCGCCGCTGATTTTCTCGAGGCCTTCGCCATGCCTCAGAGTCTAACACCCCCATTTAGGGACAAAAATGGGGATGTTCTCTCGGAGCGGTCGACGGGGTTCGAACCCGCATTACACGGTTTTGGAGACCGGTTCTTACCAATTAGATGACGACACAAGTATATATAGCCGGTGCTCGAAAATACGTCAAAAATTGGACCGCCCGCCAACCTGCGATGGTTGGGTCCGTCCGATGAAGGCATTACGCTGCTTGAGGGCAGCAAGCTATCCGTGCTCGAACCTCCGGCGAGGCGAGACACGTCGCAACTGCCTCGTATCCTGGAGCTCCTGGATATGGGGCGACGCGAATGGGCGGGCTGTGATTGGCAGGGCAAAGGATTATTGCCTCATCTGGACCGATTGCGGATAAATCCAAAATCGATGTAGAGCGCGTCATCAGGAATAGGGGGCGTCCACCAGTCCGAGCGCGTTGACGCAGGTGGCTGATCAGCGCTTCTTGCGTAGCTTGGTCCAGTCCCTGCTCCACCATGTCGACGACCAGCACGGCTGGCCCGGCTGCTTCCAAGCCGACAACCAGAGCGGTCAGAGCTTCTGATCTCATCGCGCCCTCATCAATGAGCCATGCTAACGTCTGCTCGACTCGCGATTTGAGAGATGCATCGGCCTCTAGCCGAGTGGCGATCGCTGCCCCGTCTTTTACCCGCTCCAAACCCAAGAATGCAGCATTAGGCAGTGCTTCGGCCAAACGCATTGCCAGCCGTGTCTTGCCGCTTCCCAAGGGGCCGATGATGTAATTGAGCGGTCGGACTTCGCGAAGCTCGAACCGTTCGCCGCCCCAAGGCCAAGGGAGATCAAAGGCTGTATTGAATTCGCTGGAGGCGTTTCGCAGACGCGCCAGCTCTCCAGTGGCCGGCACCTGGCCGCGGGCAAGACCCGCCCGAATCCCACGGATTTTGTCTATCGAACTCACGAGTTCGCGAATCTTTAGTTCAAGACTCACCTCGTGCGCACCGAGAGCAGATTCGAGGCTTTGTGGGTCGCCATCCAACACGCGCTCCACCTGGGCGAGGCTGAGGCCGAGCGCGCGTAGCGCGACAATCTCCGAACCTCGAAGAATCTCGTCAGGACCATAAGCTCGGTATCCGGCTGCCGTGCGTCCTGGGGTTACCAAGCCCCGCTGTTCATAGAGTCGCAGCGCTTTCGTCGTGACGCCGAGTCGTTCGGCTGCTTCCGATGCACTCAAACCGTGATTACTCATGACTCAACATCCTCCGTTCCCAGACGCCACCATCATGAAGGTGACCCCAAGGGCCAAGTCAATGCTCGCCAGCGAATTAAGCAACCTTCGCGGCAAGGGACCTTTATGGGAATGACGTCTAGCTCGGCTTGGAAGTTAGCAGAGACACTGTGGTCCGACGATACCCACCCTGTAAGTCCAAAAAGATGTTGACTGTATTGACTACGCGTGTAATCTCTACATCATGTGACTACATCTGTAGTCAGTAGGATTTTGGAGTCTCTCGTGAAGAAGTCGGCGCCTATAAGCGATGCAGAGTCGGTGGTGATGCGAATCTTTTGGACTCGCGGTGCCCAAACTGCGGAGGAGATGTTCGCTTCTCTAAAGGGCGACGTGGAGTGGCAAGAGTCGACCATTAAAACCTTACTAAGCCGTCTGCTGAAGAAGGGCGCGCTCAGAGCCAGAAAAAACAACCGTCACTACGTGTATCACCCTGTTTTGACCCACGACGAATGGCTGGCGCATGAAAGTGACGGTTTTTTGGATCGCCTATTCGACGGTCGCATCGCACCGTTCGTGTCTTACTTCAGTCAGCACAAGAAGCTGACCAAGAAAGACCTCGAAGAGCTTAAACGTCTAATCAGAGAACTTGAGAATGGTAGCTGATGTCCTGCATGCGTTGATAGCGACTTCTCTAGCCATGAGCGTTGCCGTCCTCGTAGTTCGGCTAGCGCGCAAGCCCATCCGGTCTATTGCGGGCGTACAAGTGGCGTACGGATTGTGGTTCCTCGTGCCCGTTATGGCCACTGTCACGCTGTTGCCGCTGCCATCAGGCATTGAGCCTGTTCATGTGGCATTGCCCGCCCAATTGACCTCCTCGGCGGCGGTCAACATCAGCGAATTCGTGTCGTATCGCACGATGCTGGTGCGACTCCTTGTCGCTGTATGGGCGATAGTCGCTTTCGGCTTTTTCCTCTTAACTGGCATTCGACAGCATATATTTCTTCGGTCGCTAGGTCCGCTCCTCCGTGAGGGCGAGGGCCTGTATCGTGCTCCTGGCGCCGTGGTGCCAATGGCAATTGGAGCTTGGCGCCCGAAGGTCATTCTCCCAAGGGACTTCGAGTATCGATATTCGTCGCTCGAGTGCGAATTGATCTTAGCTCACGAACGGGCGCATGCCGCTCGTCGGGATATGGCTGCTAACACGATCGCCTCGTTGTTGGTATGCCTCTACTGGTTCAACCCGCTGATGTACCTAGCGCTCGCATGGCTGCGCAACGATCAAGAACTAGCGTGCGATGCCCTCGTGCTGTCGACCCGAACTGATTCCCGCAGCAACTATGCCAATGCTTTGCTCAAAGCACAGCTCACCGACAAATCGATGTCGTTGAGATACCCCATACATTGTTTTTGGCACTCCATCCACCCACTGAAAGAGAGAATATATATGCTTAAGCGTCCTCTTCCCTCTCGCTCGCGACGAGTCGCCGGCGTCGCCTCTGTTCTGGCTATCACAGGCATCGCAAGCTACGCAGCTTGGGCAGGACAGTCCAGTGCAGACTCCCGCGCAGTTCTAGTAAACCTTAAAGTAACCGTCTCAGATTCGAAGACCAACGAGGTCAAAGCGCTGGCTACTCAGTACTTGGTGAAATCCGGGGAAGTCATTAAGGATGCGAAGAATCAACCGTTGGACTTTGCGTGCACGCCATACCTCAGTGACGAGCCGGGTCACTCGACCGATTGGAGCGACCAGAGGGCGCGTAACATCCCGCTTCCGGTACCCGGGCAAATTCTGCTGGACTGCTCGATACAGCGTGATGGCTCGGTAGTAGAGAGACCTGCGGTCATAATTGGCGACGGCAAAAGCGGAGTTATCGAAACTAGGGAGCGTGACGGCGTGCATCTGTACAGGGTAGAGGTCACTGCGACAACATCTCCAGATGCGATTGCTTCTGCCAAGGCAAAAGCCGGAGCGAAATAGTTTGAAACTGATTTGTATGGGGGCGGCTGAGCGCCCCCTGGTTCTTCTCTGTATCACTTCGCCGGTGCCGATACATCGATAATGCAGTGTTGAGATTGTTTCGCCTTGATCGCACCCGAAATCCCTAATCACGTAGACGGCACTACGGCGCCGGCACGATGATGCCGCAATGCTGCTCTTTCTTCACCTTCGCCGCCGCATCCCGACAGGTGCCGAGCGCCGCTGAGTTGTCCGCCGCTAACTTGCCGGCCGCCATGAGCACATTCCAGGCTTCCGGACTCTGCGCCTTCATCAAAGCACTTCCGGCATCCCAGCGATCGGCCTGCATGATGAACGCAGCGATCTGACCATCCCACCCAAAGGGCAACACGCGCGCGAACATCGGCGAGATTAGTAACCCCAAGAAGAACGCGCCGAGCCCCGTCCAGGCCAACCATTCCCATTGCTGATGCCGCTCGCGGATCGTGCCGACCGTTTGGACGAGCTCGCGCTGCGCAAAGGTAAAGTCCCGCGCGGCGCCATCGAACTTCTGCACCGCCTCGCGCAAGAGGCCCTCGCCGGCGAGCACCACCGCCCGCGCGTGCTGCTCCGGCGTCAACTTAAGCGCCGGATGCTTCTCCATCACCGCCAAGGATTGAGCCACGGTATTCAAGCGACTGACGATCACCCCGAGCGTCTCGGTGGTATCGACGGGGCGCCTCTGCTCTAAAGATTCTTGAAGCGCCCGCATCGCCTGGCGGGTGCCACTCACCTCCGCCGTCAAGGCCTTGAACGCCCGCTCCGCCGATCCCAATTCGTCCATGACCGCGACTCCTTAAAGCGTTACCGGGACAACCCCAGCCCGCGACCTCGACCCAAATCCATCGTGATTTCAATTGCCCGATCCACCGTCCGCGACCGCAGGACCTGATCGAGCGTCGAGCCCTTCTCGATCCCGAGCTGCTGACTGCGCTGCCGGGCAATCGATTCAAGCTGCGCATCGCGCTTGAGCTCCCGGGTGAGGTCCGTCATGTCCTTTTTGAGCTTCGCGTGCTCTTCCGGTTTCTCCCACTCGCGCGACGCCTTGCGTTTCGCCTCGAGCCCCTTCCACTCCTGGATCAAGCGCTCCACCCGCAGGTTCGGATCTCGCCGGACTTGGCTCTCGTGCTCAAGGCCTGCAAGCAGTGCCGCGACCCGCTCCGGCCCCTGCAGTCGGCTCATGGCCTGCCGGACCGAGGGCTCATGTTTTATCGCCGTCATCAGATCCTGCGTCGCCCCCGGTCGCTGCGCATCCAGGGCTATCCCCGCCTCCCGGATCGCCGTCTCCTGGTGCGGCAATATGGGTAAGTTTTTCGCCCGCATCTGGACGGCCTCCATCCAGGCCTGCGCATACCGATCGAGCGACACCGCCAAGACCGCCCGCCGCACCGCCGCCGGCTCTTGCACCAAATTCTGCGCCGGCGCCGATCGCTCTCCCCGGCCCATGTCGGGCAGACCCGCATCGAGCTTCAACCCATCGAACATTCCCCGCCTCGGCTCGCCCGGCGATGCAGGCATGCGCTCCGATTTGAGATCCAATCCGTCGAACATGCCGCGCTTTTTGTCGCCGGGCTGGGATCGCTCCGGCTCCTTGTCGAGTTCCTGCGCCCGCGCCGGCCGCCGACCCCGCGCCTTCTCCGCGACCGCCTCGAACAGATCCCGGGAGCGCTCCTTGAGTTGCTTGATCGGGTCCGGAAACCGCTCCTGCACCCACTCCTTCACCCGCTTAAGCTCCCGCCCAATCCGCTCGCGCAACGCCCGCGCCTGGGTGACTAATTTCTCCTTGAACTGCTCGCCGATTCCGAGCCCTTGCCGCCGCTCGACCCGCCGCTCCGCCGCCGCCTGCGCTCGCCCGATCTGCTCCCGCCGATCTGCCTCGACCAACGGCAACACCATCGCCCGATCCTTCCCCGTGACCTCCCGCGCGAGATCCCGCCGCTCACGCACCGCCACCCGCTCCGCCGCCATTTCCTCGCGCGTCACCTCGCGCACCTGCGCGACCACCATTTCCCGCGCCTGAGTCCGAGCTCGCATTTGCTCCCGCTGCCGCTCCCCAACGTGCGACACCTCGCCTCGCCCCTCGATCCTGCTCACCGCCGGCCCCCGATGCACCTCCGGCTCCCGATGGATTCCTTGGGCCGCCAAGCTCCGGTGATCCACCCGCGCCTCCACCCCCTCATGCTCGAGCGCCAGGTTCTGCACCTTCGCCCAGCGCTCCCGGATTCCCTCATACGTCCGGGCGGCTTCCTCCTTGTCGACGCCATAGCTGAACTTCTGCGCCCCCCCACGCTCCGGGTTCTTGGCGTTGTAGCGCTTGAAGAACTGCTCCGGCCCGCGCTCGATTCCATCGTGCTGCCGATCGGAGAACATCAGATGCACGTGCGGCTGCTCCTTCCCATCGCTCGCCGTTGAGGTATGGATCGCCCACTGGTACGGCCGCGTCGTGCCGAGTTCCTGCTCCGCGAAGCGCTGCACCAGCGCGATCTGCGCGCCGCGCGAGAGCTCGCGCGGCAGCGCGAGCTCGTACTCCCGGTATGCGTTCCCATTGGCGCGCTCGAACTCATCCGAGGCCTTCCAAAACGCGCTCGGGTCCTCGCGCGCCCACTCCGGCATGTTGGCGTGGCCGCGAGCCGCGACCTCGCCATACCGCTCCTCCGTAAAGGGACCGTCGCGGTCGATGTACTGCGCATGCTCAAACGCCGCGCCCTTGGGGCCGGTGTTGATCTGCATGTGATACGAGGCCATGGGCTAGCCCAGGCCTCGGAGCGCATTCGACTCCGGAGCGGAATGAGGACAGCCGAGCAACGGCGGGCCGAGTCGCGCATCTTCTCTTAGTCCGGAGCGGAATGAGGGGTGGCCAACAAGGCCAAACCGAGTCGCGACTCTGCCTCCGATTCCGCCTCCGACTGCTAGCACCGTTTCTCGCTCCGCGAGAAACATAAGGTGCGCCTCTCCGTCGTCGAGTGCAAAACCGTGCTGCATCCGTCGATGATACTCCCCCCTCTTCAGTGCTTCAATTCTTTCCGTACTGTGCTAGCATTAGAAGACCACGCTGCTCTCAAGGACGTGAACCATGGCAACCCGCGAAGAGATCCAAGCCAAACTCAACGCCATCGACCAACGCAAGGCCGAAGCCCTCAAAGCCCTCCAGGCGAAGCGCGCCAAGCTCAAAGCCAAACTCGCGCAGCTCGATCGCCCAACCAAATCGGCGCGCCGCTTAGATGCCCGTCGCAAGATCCTTCTCGGCGCGTTCGTGTTGGAACAACTCGAACGCACTGGCTCATCGCCCGAAGGGTTCACCTTCGAGGGCAAACGGTTCTTCGACTGGCTCGTCCGTCCCAACGACCGCACCGTGTTCGAGACATTCACCCGCGACGCTTCGTCGACGAGCTCGTCAGTACGTCCGGAGATCCCCTCCTCTGCTCCGCGGATCGCCAGCACCGAGACGCCCTTGAACGTCCCCTTCGCCGACAAGGATCGCGCCAAAGCCTTGGGTGCTCAGTGGCACGCGGATCAGAAATTGTGGGTCGTTCCCGCCGGCCGCGACCTCTCCCCCTTCTCGACCTGGCTCGGCTGAGATGCGTGGCCAGCGCTGCGCGCTGGCCACGCATGACGCTCCACCGGCATCGCGCGATTCGGGGAAATAAAACCGGCCTCCAAGGGGCGGCTGATGGGCCGCAGCTGCGATACGAAAAATCGGCGCCTCACCCGCCGCGCCACCGCCGGCGACACCGAATGGGGGGACGCCCCGCCGGGGCTCGCGTGCGATGCGCACGCCCGGACGCTCAGCCGCGGAGCTCGGCGTCTAACTGCACGGCCCGCGCGCGAAAGATCTCGATCGCTTGCGCGGTGGTGAGCTGACCGGCCGCGACCTGGGCGTGAATCGCTTCGGCGGCAGCGCTCGGTACATACCCTTCGTGCCGGAGGCTCCCCACGATGCCGGCGGTATCGCGGGCGAGTTCGGCAGCCGAACGCATGTCGTGAGGAGGAGAATTCATGGGGTCG
>Ga0207102_1202_pt1 | contig 10783 bp, 9 predicted proteins | sample Alteio_BWMinHeat_80_FD_153573 | JGI IMG/M metagenome (GOLD analysis project Ga0207102, IMG submission 153573) | Enriched cells from forest soil in Barre Woods Harvard Forest LTER site, Petersham, Massachusetts, United States -... | ecosystem: Environmental > Terrestrial > Soil > Temperate forest >... | reverse complement strand
GTGTTCCCTCGGAAGATCGGAACAGTTCTGCTCTAGTGACGTTGCGCGAAATATTTGCAGGCGATCAGAAGATGCAGGTGACACAGGAAGCGGGTGGGGCGATTCGAATGGTCGAGAGCGGCGTTCCTCAGGAACTTCTGGATGTAACGATTCGAAAGTTATCCTTTAATGACATCTACGATCCGATGAGCGCCGAGGCCATGATAATTTCTGCGCCCGAGGTGCAGGTCTTCATGAAGGCCCATGGTATCGAGCGAGGTAGTGATCGGTTCCGCAGCGCGGTACGGGGCTTTCGCCAAGGACCTCAGCCTAGGCTTCCACACATTTCGGAGGATCTTTACAACGTCACCGTGCAACAAGCACTAGACCATCTGCTGAAGACGTTTCCAGGGTTTTGGGTCTATCAGAATTGCCTAAGCGAGACTGGTGGTCGCGTGGTGGCCTTCGATTACTTGAGAGCATTCTAGATGGTAGCGGCTCCAAGTTTGCGGCTCCTCAATCTCCAAATGCCACTGCAGCGGGCTGGTCGTCTGGCGCTCTTAAAGAATAAGCTGCTGACGGTTAGAATCAGTGCTTTTGTGCGCTCCGTTCACCACCACCATTTCTTTCTAGTTGTTTCTGTCGTGGTCTTCATCTCGCTCACTGCCCCGGCCCAAGACGTTACTGAACTCAAAGTTCGGGCTGAGAAGGGTGACGTATCGGCGGAATCAGCGCTGGCCAAGGCTTATCACACAGGTGAGGGTGTCGCAAAGAATGAAGCCGAAGCTGTGCGTTGGTGGGAGAAAGCGGCGGAACAAGGCGATACGGTGTCGCAAGTCAACCTTGGAGTTGCTTATCATTTTGGCCAGGGAGTTCCTATGAACTTCGCGACAGCCGCACGCTGGTATCGTAGGGCCGCCGAGCAGGGCAACGCTGCGGCTCAGACTGACCTTGCCGTCCTTTATCAACTAGGTCAAGGTGTTCCAAGAGATAACGCCGAAGCTGTGCGCTGGTGGCGGAAGGCCGCGGCCCAGGACGTTACAGTGGCTCAACTCAATCTCGGAACGGCCTATTACTTAGGAGCGGGCGTTGAGAAGGATGACGCCGAAGCGGTGCGTTGGTATCGCAAGGCTGCCGAAAAGGGCAACGCCACGGCTCAATTCAGACTCGGAATGGCGCACGTCTATGGCGCGGGCGTGCCCAAGAATGAGGCTGAGGGAATCAAGTGGCTCCGCAAGTCGGCCGAACAGGGGAACGCGGAGGGTCAATTCTGGCTCGGATTCTCGTATCATTCTGGCGCGGGCGTTGAAAAGAATGACGCCGAAGGTGTCCGCTGGTGCAGCAAGGCCGCTGAACAGGGCCTGGCGGTGGCTCAGTACAATCTCGGGCAAGCATACAGCTCCGGCGAAGGCGTCGCAAGAAACCCCGCCGAGGCCGCGCGCTGGTGGCAGAAGGCTGCCGAACAAGGCGTTGCAAAGGCTCAATACAACCTCGGCTTGGCCTATCACAATGGTGTAGGTCGGCGTCGTGACGCCGGTCGGCACCGTCCCATAGGTCTGATCGAAGTAGAAGTGGCGGCAGGTAGTGCCGTTGGCGTTGACCTTCGTCACCCGGTTCATCGCGTCGTAGAAATAATTCAGCACGTTGCCGTTCGGGTCCTTGACGCATGTCAGGTTCCCAGCGCTGGCGGCTCCGCCTGTGCATGCTGCTGTGTCGTAGTAGTAGTTCCAGGTTCCGCCCTCCGGCGTGATGCGCTTGTATAAGCGCCCCAGCGCGTCGAAGTAGCTGGTGCGCTGCTGCACCCCGGCGCGGGTCACGTACACTTCTGTGTAGCCTGCGCCTTGAGTATAGGTGTAGGCGTCGGTAGTGCCGCTCGCGCTGCCGGTGTTTTGGCCGCAGCCAGTGCCGCTCCCCGTTGCTGCTGTCGTCCCGATGCGGCAAACATATTTCGGGCGTCCTAGGCCGTCGTACTCAGTCTGGGTCTGCTTGACGTTCTCTCCGGTCGGCGCAGGCGAGAGTACGCTCAAAACATCGTTCTGGGTGTAGGTAGTGGTTAGTGTCTCGTTGCTCGCGGTGGTCTGAGTGTACGGCCCTAGCACGCCCTGTTCCAAGGTGTGAACAAACGAAGCGCAGGGGTTCCCGCTCGTCTGCGAGCAAGGCTGCGATGTCTGCACCTGGAAATACGGGGCGTCAGCAGTCCATGAATACGCCGAACTCACAGTATCGTAGCTAGAGCCACTAGGCGATTGCGCCTTTTGCACGCCAATCGTGCGTCCATAAGAGTCTAGCGTTTGAAGAGTGCCTTCAATCGAGTTGCCGGAGTTGAATACGAAATCGCTGCTCCAAAACGTCGTTGGTTGGCTGCTTGTTGGGTAGGTTTTGTAGACAGTGGCTGTCCCAATTGCATCTGTTGTGCTGCTCAACCGCCAGTAGGGGTCGGCTACGCCGGTAGCAGTTTTGTAGCCATAAGTCGTCAGGTTGCCGTTTGCGTCTCCGTCCTTCAGTCTCACGCCTCCAGTGCAGTCGTAGTAGGCGGAGGTGGCGATCGTCGTGCCCATGTTCTCTATCTTGGTCGGGAAGGGAACAGCATAAAACGCGTTGCATCCGTCGCTGTAATTGCTGGACGAATAGGTGTAGTCCGTCTCGTTGTTGTTCAGGTCGAACGTCTTGATTGGTGTACCGTTCGCGTTGAACGTGTTCGCGCTCGTCTGCCCGATCCACGCCGAGCCGTTCCAGACTGAAGTCTTGGTCAGGTTGCCGTTCCCATCATAGTAGAACTTCTTGTCCGCGACCGTCGAGCCCCCTTGCGTCGTGGATATTTCGCACGGCTTGTCGTTTACGTTCACGTTGGTCAGCGCGCCGCAGCTTGTCCCGCCCTGGTAGTAGGTGATGGTCGTGGCTCGCGCAGGGCTGGTCGTATTACCAAAATCATACTCTGCTCGGTAAGTCACGTTGCCGTACGTGTCGAACTTTGTGTCCACCGTCGAAAAACCAGTCTGCGCGTAAATCTGATGGTAGATAAATAATTCTGTTATTGGCATCGTGGGGTTGTTGCTCCCGCAATTGCCGTTGATGGAGATAGACACGTTATAGCAGTATGTGTCGAAATAAAGGATCGTGGAAGCTCCCTTATCGTGCACTATCGCGCTGACTAGCCCCGTCGTGTTGAACTCGTACTCGGTGACATTGCCGCCAGGATCGGTTACGGTGTTTATGCCATTGCTCAGAACGTAAGTCGTCGCGTCACCGTTGCCGAGCGTGCGGGTTAGCTTGGGCACCGTGGCATCGAAGCAGTTGATGCCGTGGTGCCCGGTCGTGTCGGAGTAGCCGTAGGTGATCGTCCCGCTCGTCGGCAGCGTGATCTGCTGCACTCGCCCGGTCACGTAGCCCGCCTTGTTGTACGTCGGCTCGTAAGCGAGGCCGATGGTCCTGCTGTCCGCCAAGGTGATGGTCGTAGGCAGGTCGGCGTTGGCTAGCGTAGAAGGGCCGTATTCGTTTACCCCACTGCAGCCGAAGTTAGTCTCGACCTTCGTGGAACCGGGGATGGTAAGCGAGACCTGTGGGCTGCCAGCGTTCACGTCTGTCCAGGAAAATGGGCCGGTTGCGATGTTAGTGACCGAAAGCGCGGTGACCCCCATGGAATCGGTGATGGCAGATGTCCCATTCCAAGTAACCGCGTTGCCATTGGAGTCTGTGATAGAGCTGCTTGTGACCAGCGAGCCGTTTCTGGAATAGATGCTGCTGGCAGTTATGCCATTACTTGGAACCGTGGCCGTCAGGCCGCTTCCGTCTGTGGTCTGCGCGGTGAATCCTGACCCAGTTAAGCACGAGGTGCCGCTGCTCGTCTGGTCGGTGTAGACCGTTGTTGGCAAAGGATGCTGCGTTCCGTCAGCGGTCAGTATTTCCCAGTTTGTATATTTTGTTGTGGTTCCACTACCTGGGCAAGCCACGCCGCTTGCCCCGTTAAAGGCAAAAGCGCCCGACCAGCCGAAGGATATGAAGCCGTTTACTTCTGCCTGAAATCCCCAAGGCGTATCTGAGCTGATCGGCGATTGAGCCGCGAAGCTTGGCACCCATGCGCCGCCGCTTGTGGTCATATAGTAGCTAGCCACACCTCTTGCGCTTACAGGAACCGCCCCGGCCTTCGACCGAATCGGGACGTTCAGGCTGACGGTGTTCGTCAGCAGGTTCACGCAGTCGAACTGGTGGCAGTCCTGCGGGACGAAGCTTGGGTAGCCCGATTGCTCCTGCGCGCCCGCAAGCTCAGCGGCGCAAAGAAGAAATAACGATAGCGCGAATAACAAGAAAAGTCTTTGCATGGCGGCCTCCATCGTCTTAGACATGCACAGGGATCTGTGCCTGAATTTGTGCAGAGCACACTCACTTCTGATCGTTCACGCTGAAGCAATTCGACGGAGGAAGCAAAGGAGGAGATAAGGAAGCTCGGCCCCTCTTCTGAGCAAGCTCACGAGCCAGATGGCGGAGACCATACAGTAAAGATGATCGGTGGAACTTGAATAATCGATCCTGTTACGAAAACGAGACAGAACATGATCGACAGGATGCTTGTACCGCGAGCGCTACGGGCTTGTTTACGGAGTCAAACACAAACCTTCAAGGATGACGACGAATACGCGTTTGCTCAAGGGCATGAGAGAGGTTCAGGGACCCGGTAATTCCGGCTTTCGTAACAGGGGACCGCGCTTAGTGTTGCTGACTGGAGACAAGGAAACCGAAACGCTTGCGTTTGGTACGAGAAGTTTGTGTGAAGACGGCTCCGACTCAGTTGCGCAGCCCCCTACTCAATCCGACTCCGCATTCCCGGCAAGACAATGGTCACCCAGTCCGAATCCGGCTGATATGTGAACTCAGCCCCACACACGGAGCACCAGGCGCAGTGAAGATGTTTGGGAGTTGGTAGCAACTCGATCAACTCGCCGTCGCACTCATGCTCGGGAACGATGTCGCTGTGAAGCACCAAACGCCCATTTTGCTACCGCGCTCTGACGCCCACCAAGTAGCCGATGCTGAATGCGAGGATTAGGCCAGCCACAATGATGACCGCAAGATTGGAATAAAGCGCATTGATCGAGCACATGCGGTCTTTGTGCCGCTGGTCGGAGAGAGCTGGATCATCGGGGAAGATCATGTGAAGGAATGTAGCACACGGGGCTCTGGATGCGGTGGGTTGGGAACTGAATTGAAATACTGAGAAAGGGACTGCGATGCGGGATCAAAAAGGCATGTCTTCGTCAAATATAGGAGCCGGAGGTTCTTTACCACCCGCCTCTATCCACCGAACAAGCCTATCGGCCTGCAACAGCAGGCTCTTGATGTCACTCTCGTTGAGCGTGTGTTCCTTTCCGTCCTTCGTCTTGCCGCTTCGATGAATGCAGTCGTGTCGAGTGAAGATTGCTTTGTGGAGGTGTTGCATGTCTGGTGGAAAATTGATACCGAGCGAGTCACGATACATCGGCTCAACCTTGTCGAGGCGATGCCAAACGACTTCTGACAGATGGGTCTTCACGTCGTCTTTGATGGCCTCGTGAGCGTTGAAGACATCGCACAGGGCGAACTTCCGGTTCTTGAATTCAGGAGTGGTTTCCACAAAACGACGTAGGATTTTCTCATCCGCATCGATAGCTGATATGAACTTGTCCGCAAGGTACGTCTCCAGAGCCGTGATGACATTGGCATACACCAATCGCAGCATGACCTGACGTTCCGCTGCGTTGACTTCGACTTCAAGAAGACGCTCGATGTTTATCGCACTTTGGCGAAAAGCCTCTTCGTGGCCGACGGACTCGGCGCTAGAGCGGAAGACATAGTCATCGAGTTCTGGAGAAAAATCATCAGGGTTGCCACTCCACTCCGAACTTTCGTTGTCCAGGTTGTCGGCCAATTCCTCGATGACCCCTTCATCGACGACACCGCTAAACTCTTGGTCTAATTCTTCACGGGCCTCGTAAGGTCCTCCGTAAATGTATTGATACCCGCCTTCACTCGAAATATACGGGCAACTGTGGACGGGGTCTTCGTAGTTCGCGTAGAACCAGCGCCTCATCGCTTCCATTTGGACATCGCGGTCGGAACTACTCAGGCGTTGAGAAGTGAGGCTGGAGCCATCGTCAAGCGTATATAGTTTGGGTTTCCTGTCCGGTTCTTCGGGTAGCTCAAAGAGTGAATCCTGTTTGTCCACTATTTCGCCCTTGAAAAAGCAAAATCATCCGCCATCGGTCGTCGAACGAGCGATGGACTAATCGTCAAGAAGGGGGAAGCGATTACTGCGCCGCAATCCTACCCGAGTGAGGTGTCATTGGCGCGTGGTTCCGTCGCTTGTTCGGATTTCGTAACCAAGACGCGCGTTACTCCGCTCTAGGTGTCCTGGGAATGGTACTCCAACGTTGGAGCCCAGGAAAGTGATTTGCCCATCGTACCAGCCGACAGGGCGCCCGGTTATTCGCTACAATTCGCCAGATGCCGAGCCGCGTTCAACGTGCCGCTGATTACTTGCCCGAACGCGCCTACCAGGAGCGGGTCAAGAGTGCCCTTGATCGACTCTACGGAGAGGTCGTAGTCCAGTGGCGTCCGTTCCTCGGTGAGGGACGGGGCATGTACGCTCCCGTAGTCGATGTAGCTGTTGGACCTTTTGCGAATGTGGGAACCTATATTAACGAGTATGCGGAGCTTCTCGACCGCACCAGGGGACTAGTGGAAGCGCTGATCCACAAACATAATGAGAACATGGATGGTCTTGAACCGCCGGGCGACTTTGAGGTCATCAAAAACTCCAACGAGAACTCACGATGCCTGCTCTGTATTGAAATCGAAGAAAGCGGTTCACGCAAACACTGCCTGGGAAATCTGGTGAATGCGTCCGCGTTGGGCAGAATCGGGATACTGGTAGCACGCAACCAAAAAGTGATGGAAGTGTTTAAACGGCAACGTGCCTATCTAAGTTTTCTCGCCCAAGTGAAAAAGAACTCGTTCAAGACCGAGAACGCTTTGGTATTAACCGAAGAGCAGTTCAACGAGTGCGTAGCTGCGGAACCCTGAACTCACGCCCGCAAGCCCACCGATGCAACAGTCTTGGGTACCTGCTCTACCCCCGACGATCCTTTCCGCTCTCGACGATTTTCGCGTTTTTGGCCCAGAATATTTCACTTGACGCACGTACCTATAATTTCCGGTAAAGATAATTTGGCGGGAGACTGAAGCCGTGCTATGCCGAATTTGCCATATCGCCGACGTTACTGACGGTGAAGAGATTTGTCCGAACTGTGGAGAAAACCCCAGGGGGCAGGTCAAGGCCCGAATGACCATCGACCAGAAGCGCCGCTTGGAGGAACTGACAGCGGAAGGCGATATCGCAGGACTGCGCGATTACGCCCGGACGTTCGCAAACAACCCTGCCGTTTCAAAAGAAGCTAACAGACTCGCAGACGCCGTTTATGAGCAGCAGAACCCGTTCACCTATTCTTGCTCGGCGTGCAACTTTTCAACCCGTGAGAGGAAGAAAATCATCGAACACCTGACGGACGAGCACACGTTCTTACGGGCGAACGCCGAGGGCGAAGCCGATACTTGCGAATCGAAACAAACCTCGAAATCCTGATCGCCAGGCGTCCAACGGGTGCCTGTCATGTCAGGATCGCCGCCCTGGCAGCAACATCCACCGTGGGCTGAATCTAGTACACTCCCGCCGATGTTTTTTTCACGCCTGTAAGATTATGTCCCCTTGCGGAAGTGTGGCCGTTTGCTGGTCAGCGCGGAGGGAAGGGAAGAGCGCGGCGCGCGGCTATCACGCCATCCAACGTGTCCTGAATAGCGACCACGGGCCACACATTCTGCTAGACAGGCCAATGAGAATATCTCATGCCAGGATCGCCGAACATATTGCAAACAGGCGCTCAGCTCGGTCCAATAGCTCGGTCCAAGTGTTCAAAGTCCATCCCGTCGGGGACGCCAAACCAACAGCTTAGGGGAGAAACGTCTACTCTCTGTTTAACAGGAGGATCGGAAATCATTGTGTTCCGCAACATGATGATCATGAATTCAGTACAAAACCGCGACCATGCCTAGCTTTCGCTTTGATCTGTGTGCTGGTTTAGGGGCTAGGGTTGGAGAGTCGCGTCTCCGCTACTCCGCGGTTCCGCTCGCAACGTGCCCCTCCGAAGGGCTGGTTCGTTCATCAACACGAAGAACACCGGAACCAGAATCAGAACGTGGATCGTGGACGTAATCATTCCGCCGACCATGGGAGCGGCAATCGGCTTCTTCACGTCGGAGCCGATACCGCTCGCCCAAAGGATCGGAATCAGGCTGGCGAGAACCGCACAGACCGTCATCAACTTTGGCCGGAGCCGCTGCACGGCACCCTCGATCGCCGCTTCCTCGACATCAGCCTCTGTAAGAGCAAGACCTGAGTTCAGACGCTTGTTGAGCGATTCGTGCAAATACACGACCATTACGACCACCGACTAAGACGGCGACGCTGAAGTTGTAGCCCAGCGGCCACTGCAAGATCAGCCCGCAGGACATCTAGATCGAGCGCCGAAGCGCTTCGGTTTACGTACTTGTGACTTCTATGCCTTGGGAGCGGTAGGGATTCAGGACATCTTCGTCCGATGCATCGGTGATCAAGCGTGTCAGTCGGGAAGCGGGACCGACCAGGTAAGGCAGAGATGTCCCCATTTTCCCCAGTGAAATCAGGCCAACCACTTCGGTTGAAGCCTCTATCATCGCTTGCTTCACGTACGCTTCTTCTTGGTTGCCGACGGTTATTCCGACCTCCGGGTGCAAACTGCACATTCCGAGAAAACATAGATCAGCGCGAATGGATTCGACTCGACGAATGGTCTCGATGCCGGTCGTGACCCGCTCCTCTTTAAGAAAATTTCCTCCCAGCATCAGCACGCTCAACTTCTTATGATCCGCCAACGCCAGCGCAAGTGGCGGGCTGTTGGTAACGATCGTTGCCGAACGCTCTCTTGAAAGGTAGGAAGCAATTCTGAGGTTAGTGGTGCCGCCATCAATCAGCACCACCTGACGGTCGCGGATCAGGTTAGCCGCCGCCCGAGCAATTCCGATCTTGCTCTCCGTGTCGATTTGCTGGCGAGACTCGAAAGGAACCACCTCGGCACGGCGAGGCAGGGCGCCGCCGTGTACTCGTTGGATCTTTCCCGAACTCGCCAATTCGCGCAGATCTCGACGAATCGTGTCTTCCGAGACCCGGTATCGACTGCTAAGGTCCGCGGCGAGGACTCGGCCCTCACTGCCAAGCAGCTCCAGGATGTACTGGTGGCGCTCTTCCTTGAGGGCGATTTGGCCTGCTTCCGCTTCTGGTTTCATTGTGCCCAATGTGCACGAATACACTTGATTATGCACGTATATACGCGTATTCTACCATTTACGCATGATACTGCCAAACGTAGCGCCACATTACTGACCACCTGGGCTGTACCGACTGGTCTTGCGATTTTGAGAGCTGCGTTTCTCAGCGCGGAGATTATCATCTGCCCACGGGGTGTTGTGATGCCTTTTCTACCAGTTTTGCCAGAGGAACAAGCGAGCGCCGACATCAGGAAGATCTACGAATACGTCACTCGCCGGTGGGGTTTCCTGCCGAACTATTTCCAGGCTTTGGGCCACGACGCCCAACTCCTTCAAGACCAGGTTAATCTCTACACGAACGCCATGAATGAGGAGCGTGGCCTGCCCAAGATTATCAAAGAGCAGATTGCCACCGTCGTCAGCGCAATCAATATGTCCAGCTATTGCCTCCCAGCGCATTTGGAGATCCTGGGCCGCATGGGCATGGACAAATCTCTCAGCCGCAGGCTATCGATCGACTACAAGTCGGCGCCGCTGGATCCAAAGGTCATGGAGCTGTTGAAGTTTTGCGAGAAGCTTACTACCAATCCAGGCGACATGCGGCGGGCTGATATCGAGAAGTTGCGAGAGTTGGGCTGGAACGATACTGCTATCTTCGACGCTGTCCTGATTACATCGCTCTACGCCTGCGCCAACCGGTTTTCAGCGGGCCTTGGCCTTACTCCGGACTTTGATTAGCGCAGCCCTCGGTTCCGATCTTCAGCGCAGCTCTTCTTTGCGGAACTTCAGTGCAAACATCTGGTTCAGCCGTCCGCGCACGTCCTCCGGGAGAGCAGCAGGTTCGGTATCGTAATAGATTTCTACTGTCTTCTGCGTGGTATCCACTACGACGCGACAGTCTTCACAGTGCTCCAGGTGACGCTCCAGCTCCTGCACTAGTTCAGGATCAAGTTCGCCGTCGAGGTAGTCAGAGATCTTATCGATGACTTGTCGGCATCGCATTACGGGCACCCTTTCCAAAATACTTGGTCAATTCTTCGCGCAACCTCAGTCGAGAGCGTAAGAGTCGCGTCTTTACCACGGGGATGCTTAGGCTGAGCAGTTTGGCCGTTTCTTCGATCGAGAACTTCTCCACGTCTCGCAGGGTGAAGATTGTCCGCGATTTGGGGTCGAGCTTCTGGATCACTTCCGAAAGTACCTGCTGTAGGTCGCTCTTCAGACAGGCCTCTTCCGGATTCTCACCCCAGCTCTCGATTTCCAGCGGGATGTAGCTGCCATCTTCGCTTTCTCGCGGCTCGTCGAGCGACGACTCTTTCCACAAAGCGCGCTTCCTGAGTTTGCCCAATGCCACGTTCACCGCGATGCGAACCAGCCAAGTGTAGAAACGGGAGTCCCCGCGGAATTCCGCTAGGGCAGTATAGGCTTTCAGCGAGGCTTCCTGGAGCACGTCCTCGGCGTCATGGTGGTTGCC
>Ga0207102_1169_pt3 | contig 10790 bp, 4 predicted proteins | sample Alteio_BWMinHeat_80_FD_153573 | JGI IMG/M metagenome (GOLD analysis project Ga0207102, IMG submission 153573) | Enriched cells from forest soil in Barre Woods Harvard Forest LTER site, Petersham, Massachusetts, United States -... | ecosystem: Environmental > Terrestrial > Soil > Temperate forest >... | reverse complement strand
TCAACGTCTGTTTTTGCTGGGGCGGCGACAAACACAGGTTAAGGCTTGGGTGGCTCACCACCTATTAAAAGGCCCATTTCCTTGAGGATTTCATAGGCGGCGATGTCGCTTATCCCTTCAACTTCGGTAAGGGTGTCGTCGTATAACATATAGCTTTGCCAATTCTTGGTGCCATTGGCATTGGGCATAACAATTTTGGTTTCGTCTAAATACGTCGTGATGTCCGCCCCTGTAACCAGATGCTCCTCCCCCAATAGAGTCTCTTTTTTAGCTTTATTTGCGTCTCTGAGTTTCAACATCCCTTCCGCTTGTACCTTTTCTGCCTCTTTAATCGCATCAGCTCGCTCTTCTTCGGTGCCCTCTTTATTGTCTTTTACCGCTTTGAAGGCTGCGTCTAGCTTCGCTTTCTCAGTATCATATTCTTCATCCAATTTTTCCATGATTTCTTTAGCTTTTTTGGCTGCATCAGCTAAACTTTTCTTCAACACATCAACCAGAAGCTTCGGAGGGATTTCCTTCAAGATACGGTCCAAAGAGGCTTTTGCTTGTTCCCCCTTTATCGGATCATTGATGTCCTCCGTACTTGACAAGATCCCTTCGATGCATTTAGGCCATTCATCAAATTCTGGTTGGTAAACAAGCCCTAAATGGTGTGCAAAACGATTCTTTAAATAGCGGGCTTTGTGAACCTGCTGGTCATCGTAGTCGTCAACCCCATGACCGGATAGTTCATCAGTCAGTTTGCGATTCTCTAATGTTCTCCTTAAAAGGGTCTGAATCGCGTCTTCAACGCTCTTATTGACCTTTTCTATCGATCCTATCAAAGCCGTCCCCTGTCTATACTTGGGATCGATGTAGTTATAGAATTGGGCAATGCCCTCTTTTTGGCCTGTAGAGCAGTTTCTGACGCTTTGTAAGAATTTAAGGGTTTGTTCTTCGCGCTCCGAAAACGATTGTCCTGGAAGCACCTTGGTTTCTGCACCCGCTATCGATCTCAAGACGGAATACAAATAAAAGGTTGTGTTAGGAATCTGATCCTTTGGGCCGCCCTCCACGTGCAAAAAAATGGGGATTTGGGCTGTATTATTGAGTAAAATGTTATGAGTGCTATCTACCTCTTCTAGAATCGATTCTAGTGATAGATCCTCACCCTTCAAAAATAGGGCGCTGATTAAATTAGCCGCCTTGGTACGTTCAACCTTTTGGACTTTTTCATCTGGCGATATTTCTTTAATGCGCTTGGTTAAATTTGCAGTAAAATTTTTCAAATAGGTCAGTGGATCGAAGCCTTCCGGAAATGTAGGCAATTGATCGACCGTATAAGGGCTCCTCTTGGCGCGCAGCTGCAACTCACCTAAATTAAGTGCTGCCTGTAAAGTGATTGTGGTTTTATCAGGAAGGGTGAGGTCCACCGGACCGGTTGGTCCCTCTTTTAGAGTCACCTCACGTTTAGCTAAAATTTTTAATTTTTGGAGCAGAAAATCGGCGTCATCGAGCTTATTAGAAGGATCGGGATAAAACAAGACATAAACTTCCATCACTTGATCAAAAAGAGGGGTTCCTCTGGTGATAAGAAGCCACTCTGGTAGTTTGTACAAGACTCTGTGAGCAAAGAGATGCGCCTCGCTGCGTTCTAGCTCGCTCATTTCCCCGCGAAGATCCCTTTCAAGATAGTTTACACAGGATTTTTGTATCGTTTCATGAATTTCAGGTAAAAGAGTGAGATCGTTTTCTAACAAATAGTCTAGAATCGTGTCAGTGCGATTATTGGGAAGATAATTGAGACGTTTCTCTGGATCACTCAAGTCTTGTAAGGTAGCGAGACGCATCTCTTCCGGGATTAGCTGCAAATCAGTAATCGCAGTTTTTAGTTGATCGCTTTGATTGACTTGCAACGCAAAAGCCTTAACAAAATCCAGTTGATTTACTCTTTCTGCCTCTGGAATTAATTTTAAAAGGTTATGGATCTCCCCAAGTGCAGACGCCACAGCCATTTTGATTGAAAGAGGGCTTCCCTCTACTATTCCTAAAGCATCTTTTTTGTCCTCAAAATCCTTAAGAAGAGCTATAGCTTCTGCTTTAGTAGAGCGATCAATAATGGCATCATGAGCGAGCAGAACATCCAGGCGTTTTTCCAGATAGGCGACGGTTTTTGCACGCAGCGCTGAACCTTCCTTGCACAAAAGTGCGATCGTTTTACCACTGCTAGGAACGCCCGCTGCTAAAAAGCGGAAGATCTCTTCTTCGCCCGGCTGAATCTTAGCCTCTTCGGGAAGAGTTGGATCCGCACCATTCAGCTCCTCGACACCGTCGATATCATTCATATCTACGCCCTGTTCTTCAAGTATTTCTTGGATATGGATGAACTTCTCTTCAACAGCTGTTAGTTGTTGATAGGCTGACAATCGCTCTTCAGGGGGCAGGGCTCTTAGATCGACAAGAACAGATCTCCAATAATCAGAACGCTCCTTCTCTCCTCCCCCTCCTCCCATCTGTGAATAATCCACGATCTCTCGAACCTGTTTGAGTTGCGCAAGTCTCTCTTCAATAGGGAATACTCTTAAAGCTTGTTCAGTCAATGTGCCACTGGTCTTTAAGGCGACCAAAAAGTCAGGATTCTCCCGCAGTCCGACGCGCTGCTCGACCGGAAATAACTCCGCACAGCGCTCAATATCTTTCTCTAATGCTTCCATGCGTAAAGTTGGGTCGCAGAGAATAGAAAGTTCTTTAGCCTGCTGCACTAAGGAGTCTTCTCGATGCAAACCCATCTTTTTGTATACATCTTTATGTAGGAGATCACATGCAAACGCATAGGCATCGGCGCGTTCTGATGGAGTTAAGAGCTTACCGTGATTTTTGGCAATCGAGTCCTCGATTTTATTTTGAATCCTTGTCATCGTTTTTTGCCTAAGCTCGGCATCGTTTTTGAACAAGAACTTTAAAATACCCCCACGTTTTTCGGAACATTTTTCAATTTCCTTAGCTTTTTCTATCGCGAGTTGATCGCCCGGTTGTTCGGCTGCTGGATTCTCTTGCCTCTCGAGAGCCTTTTGACCCTCTTTAATTTGATCGACCAATTTCTTGAGTGCAGGAAAACGCAGCTCTTCGGGGAGTAACCGCAAATCTTTGAGAACTTTACGGCGAAGAATCGATTGCTCAAACTCTTGCACAAAAGCCGCTAGCGACTGATTCATTTCAGGAACAGCTGCGATGGCCGCTAAGCGTTGACTTTCAGGTATCAGTCTTAGAACTTCGCGATTAAGCATGAATCGGTGATAAAGGGATTCCAGCATTTCTTCATTCAACAAGATGTGCCTCTCCGCAACGGGAAATAGTTTCACTATCTCTAAGGCAACCTTTAAATGAAGGTGAGATCCATCTGTGAGCTTGGTAATAAGCGCTATCTTTTCCCCGCGCTGTTCCTTTGGAAACAGGTGTAAAATCTCTTTCATTTCTTCTGTAGATTTGGAATAAAGGGGAATAGAAGCGATGTGTTTAAAGACACGTGAAAGATCATTAGCGGAAAATAGCTGAAAAACCTCGAGACTCTGTTGGCTCCCTGCGGGAAAATAATCTGTTGAGCCCCCTTTTACAACCGTCTGATAATGAGAAAAATTAAAATCACGGTCTAATATATCTTCATCTAGTGAGTTTTCATAAAGAGCGAGTTTTGCTGAAACTTTCCAAGGGGATTCATAGATCTCTCCTTGACAAAAGGCTAGATTCAATCCGTCAACCATTTTATTGCGCCCTTCAGCCGGCAGACTATTTAACAAGGTGAGAATGTTCTGCCTGGAAAGGGTGTCATAGGTCACCTGCTTTACATACTTTCGATATTGAATAGAAGGAGTTCCCTCCGATTCGTTTTGATGAGCTATGATATCATCAATCATCCAGTCATAGCTTTGCTGCATTAAGTTAGCATCTTCTAAAAACAAGTTTGACACAATTTTTTCTGACGAATCGAATCCAAACTGTATCGCATGCGCCGCTTCAGCGGGTGGAGATAATTTAAATTGATCTTGGAGTAGTTTTTTTAAGGTCTCCTTCCTTAACGCAGGTGCAATTTTGTCCAAAACTAGGCATAACACCCTCCACGGCTCGCTTTCAGCTGGGGCATTTAAACGTTCGACCTGAGAGATGATCTGATCGAAAGCTTCCTTGCAATCGGCTTTTGGAAAATTTGCCAGTGTTGTAAGGAGTGCACTGATCCGTCCATCACTTAGATCATATTTTTTTAATTCGATTAGGGCGAGGATTCTTTCTTCAGGAGCGAGATTGTCCAGGACCGTCTTTAAGTTTTTAAGATCCTCTCCAGTGAGTTTAAAGCGATTGATTAAGGGAAGGACCTCCCGTTTTTCAGCGATGGAAAGATCCGCCAGGGGAAGGAAGTAGTCAAGAACTTCGTGTAGTGGTGCATCCCGCTGCTCAGCCTCAAGTGGTACTCGATTAGCAAAATCCGTTATTAAAGTTTGCACATCTGGATTTCCAGAATTTTGTAAAGATGGATCAGCTTCTGGATCAAAAACTGCGGTAGCTAGGACTTTGAAAAGATCTTGTTGCCTAGGGCTGCGAGCTTGAAGTTCTTGCAAAATCTTTGCGCGCAACTCCCCTGTAGGCATTGCATAAATAAGAGGCTCGTATTGAATCACTTGATCTAGCATCGAATTCATTTTTTCTACTCGAGCATAACGGCCACCATCACGGCAACGAACTACTTGAGCGGGAGGAATTAAGTGCTCAAAAGCACGACGGCGCTGCGCCTCATCAAGACGGCCGCCAAGGATATCCACACATCTAACGATTTTCTCTGTTTTTTCATTCTCATCTACGTAATAGTACTTGAATACAGCTTTAACCTTGTGGATCTGCTCTTCTTGATCCGTCGGACGCACGGGGGTATAGAGCTTATTGACCACTCGTTCATAGAGATCTTTAACCTTTTCTACTCTTTTTGGATAGTGGGGCACGGACCTAAATAGATTAAGAAAATCATTCCATGTTTTTGACAAGCTATGGCTATGCGCATATTTATCCATATATCTGTCATAAATCAGTTGGGCATAATCCATGACATGCTTATTTTTTTCCAAAAGCCCGTTTTCCAAACGCTCAGCGTTTTTTTCGATAAGGCTTAACGTTTCGTAAGCAGAGTTTTTTTTATATACCTTTTCGGGCCGGTCTTTTAGCTTAATCTCGTTATTATTACTATCGGAAACGACTTCATAATACGCTTTAAATGGCCCAGAATGGCCTTGGTGGGACGGTTTTTGACCGGTAGGAATGCTCATCTCCCCTCCTATAAACTAACAAATCTATTCATTTCAAAACAAAAACACTTATAAGCTAATTATAATAGCTTGTTTATTTACATATCAATAGAATAATAGAGATAATAATAGCACAAAGAAGGTAGCCAGGGCGTCCCGCCCTGATGCACAGGCCAAGACGGCCTGGCTACCTTCTCGTGTAAATAACTTACTCCTAATACCAATATTGTTAGAACTTAATCCGGGACTTTGCCATAAGGAATATAAAGATAAAGGAACGACTACCTATGCTATTTTCGCAGCAAGAAAAAATGGATTGGATTGAACAGGTCTTATCAACAATTGCCTTCCAAATCAATCAGGAATATAAGACTCAAGCGCAAGACCTTCCCAAAAAAAGTGATCAAGAACTGCCTCTCCTTGCGGATGAATTAACGCAGGGATTTCTCTGGATCATGGAGGCTCTCGAAACCCTATATCCCCCTGCAGCGACCGAGATTTTCAACTGGGCTATTCAAAAGAGAGGATCCTTTGACACGTTTTTTCAGTTCGATCCTAAAAGTTATGAGCAAGTACCACTGGATCTGATTGTCAAGATGCAGCAATTGATACCTGGAAAGTTTATTCTCTACTTTTTTTATGCGGCTCAGCATATTTTCCATAAACAGGAGAAACTTAAAGCGGATCGAGCTTTTCGCCTGCTCACTATTCTTTATCCGCATGTTGCCGATTTCTGGGTGTGGCTTGGCTCTTGTCAACAGGAAAGGCTACTGCCACAGTTTGCATTGATCTCCTATTCGATTGCAAAGACCCTAGCATCGCGCGACCCTTCTTTGGACGTTTCCTCTTTAGAACCGGAATCCTTGAAAAAGCCCGAGAATCTTTCCCATAAAATCGACACACTTTACTACTCAAACGGCAGTGAAAAGGAGCTATTCCCTCTACTTGTCCCGGATGAATGGAAAGCCTTTTTATCTGAATTAGAAGAAGAAATTGCAGACATTACACAGCTGTTAATGGCTGTGAAAGAGCGTATCACCGATAAAATTTGTACGCTTGGCTTTTTTGAAGAACATACCATCATCCTCAGTCAAAATGAGTTAAAGGCTCCTATCGCATCCTTTTTTAATCTAGATGCATGGGTGCTTTGCTACTTTTTTGGTGCGCTTGTAACGGGGATGTCGTTTTCTGCCGAGAACAGACAGATCAAGCGCGAAATTGCCTCCAATCATCCCTCAAAAATCGCCTATGTCTCCTCACTGATTTTAGACCTTTACCAACCTTTGGATAAATGTGGAATTGGAAAAAATACTTATCTCTATAATCCTTGTTCAGATCGTGTTCAAAACCAACTAGCATTTAATGTTGAGTACGGAACAGTTCTACACTCCTATCAGGAATGCAATCGTGAAGATAACCGCATCCGAGCATCCCGATTTTACCCTCAGGACATCGTCGGAAAGTCCATTCTCGATTTTGGCTGCAATGAAGGGGGAATTTTGTTCGCCTGCCGCAATTTGGGAGCTACATCCATTACAGGTGTTGACATTAACACGTTTGTCATCAGCAAGGCAAAGGAACGTGTGGAGACTCAAAAAATCCCCGATGCACATTTTTTTTTAGGCGACGTGGAAAATCGGGCCCTATTTTCAAGGCTTCCTAAGAGCGATACAGTGCTATTGTTAGCGGTTTTAGACACCTCGCAGTTTGTCAATACAACAGCTGTGATCTCAAACATCTCTCGTTTAGCAAAAGAGACGCTATACTACGAAGGACATGTAAACCCTGAAAGTCATGTCCAGCGCCTATATGAGCTGCTGATCGCCACCGACTTCACGCGCTTTGAATATCTTGGGCGATTTGACAGCCGTATTCTGATTCGCTGCTCAAGGGAGCTTATGAAGAAAGAGCAACTTCGTCCCGGCGTCATCACATCGGATGACGATGACTTCATGCTCATGGAGGCCTCTGAAATCTATCTCTTTACAGACAGCCCCAGAAACCCTCCATTTAGCTCCAAGTGCAGGCTCATCCAGTTTGTGGAGAGATCCTAAAAATTAAACGCAGAGAACGCAGAGAGGCAGAGATTACGAAAAGTTTGGGTAGATACAAGAGTGAGATGAATTTTAAACACAGAGGCACAGAGGAGCACAGAGAAAAGAAAGAAAGAAAGGATGAAAAAATGTCACAGTCCAGAAACCCCTAACATCCCTAAAAAATTAAACACAAAGACACGAAGATGCAAAGGCACAAAGAAAAAGTTCATGGGTTATTCACAATACAAGAAATTTTATCTTTGTGCCTTTGCATCTTCGTGTCTTTGTGTTTAATTTTTTAGTAGTGTTAGAGGTATTTGAACTGTTACGTTACCTCTTGCCTTTTCTCTGCGCCTCTGCGTCCTCTGCGTTTAAAACTTATATACGCGCGTGGATCCACTCTTCGAGGAGGCGCACGCCAAATCCGGTGACGCCTTTTGCAAACAGGGGCAACTCTTCTTTGGTCCAGGATACACCGGCAATATCTAAATGCGCCCAGGAGTCAGTGATGATGAATCTCTTGAGAAATTCGGCGGCAGCGCCATTTTCACCCCAACCTTCCACGCCTAAGTTGCGTATGTCGGCAATTGGAGATTCCAGCTGCTTAGCGTAGTATTCCCCCATGGGAAGCTCCCACACTAAATCACCGGACCTTTCCCCTGCTTTTTCTAAATCACTCACAAGATCTTTATCATTGGAATAAAGTCCTGCGTAAACAGATCCTAACGTAGCAAATGTCTCCGGGGTCAACGTCCCTAAATCGATCAGCGCTTTGGGTTTATACTTCGCTTGCACATACCATAGGCAATCAGCCAGAACCAAACGCCCTTCCGCATCTGTGTTGACCACTTCAATGGTCTGACCAGACAGCGTCCGAATGACATCGCTCGTCCTGAGAGCCTTGCCATCTGGCATGTTTTCAACGAGCCCAACCACACCAATTACATGCACAGGCGCTTTGGAGAGAGCTAAAGTCTTAATCAAGCCTGCCACTACACCGGCACCTGCTTTGTCCCATTTCATCTCCAACTGATGTGCTGTGGGTTTAAGGCAAATTCCTCCTGAATCAAAGCAGACGCCTTTACCCACTACGGCAATCGGTTGACTCTGTTCTTTCAAGCCGTTCCATTTGAGCACAGCCATACAGGTTTCATGGCCACTCCCCTGCCCTACTGCCAATAGAGCCGTCAGGCCTAGATCAGCCAAAGCCTTCTCATCGAAAATTTCAACCTCTACACCCAAACTCGTTAACTCCCTCAACCTTTCGGCATAAGCCATCGGAAAGGAGACATTTGGTGGTTCGGAGGTCATCTCTCGGGCGTAATTAACGCCAGCCACGATTGCCATGATGCGGTTAAAGCGCGCTTCAAGACTCTTCGGATCTGTACAGAGCACCACAATCTTCTCTATAGCAGAGTGTTCTTCGGGTTTAAGTTCTGTGCGATAGAGATCGAATCGCCAACCCGAAAGAAAGATACCTGTTAACAAATCCAATCCTTCATGTTCAAACTGCCGAATATCGAGCAGCAGCACCTTTTCAAGGCCACGCGCAACTTTTTTAAAGAGTAGGGCTCCGGCCTCTTCATAGCATTTTTTGGTCAGTTGCTTGCGTTTGCCCAACCTGACCGCTACGTATCGCCTAAAGGCGTTGTTTTCCGAGACCAAAGCCTCCACAACGGCGTCATGCGGATAGCGCTTTAACGATTCGATCAACATCGGAGGCATGCAGGACTTCTCCATGCATGCCTTTTCCTTAAATGCATCTTCATTGCCATCCTTAAAGGAGACAGATCCCCACACGGCATTTTCTGGAGGATTACTTGTGATAAATTCTACTGGAATCTTCATGCAAACACCTTTTGACGATTATTAATCATGATTATTGTTAATGCTAAAGCCAAACTCCCGCAGCCTATCAGCCAAAATCCACTTGTATAAACCTCAAGGGAATTGTCTGTTTCACCAACGGCCATCATCTGACTCAAAAAACCACTGAACAAATTCGCCAGCGAAAAAGCCAGTGTGACTGTACCCATGACAAGTCCTTGCAACGCTTTTGGAGCCACCTCAGAGGCCGTTACATAGACAGTTGGTCCAATGAGCAACTCCCCTATTGAGATCAGGACAATACTCCCTACTGCATATCCAAGAGAAACTTCTTGGCTAATTGTCAAGAACATCCCCCCGGCATATAAGAGACCGAATGCCGCCCCGAGAAAGGTAAAGCTCAACCCTATTTTATTCAGTCCATCCAAACGGATTTTCTGTAACAAGTAGGCGACGAATGGACCAATGATCAAAATGGTCAACGGATTAAACGTCACGAGTGACGCCGCTGGAATCGACCCAAACAGCGTCTCGCGATTAACGTGCCGTTCAGCAAACAAGACTAAGGATGAACCTAGCTGCTCTTCGCATCCATAGTAAATCACCATAAAGACCAAGTAAAGGCCCAAACGCCCAAACCCTTGCATTCCAGTCGAAACGGACCCCTTGATTTGCCTATAAATGTAATAGACTAATCCAGCAGCAACAAACGGGAAAAGCGGCATCACATAAAAATAAAAGTAGAGCGCCACTCCGCTCACCAGAGCCGTCGCAGCTAATCCAGCTACACTCACTAGGTTAGCGTTTTGAATAGGCTGCGCAATTTCACCTTTATCCTGCAGCATTTTTCGACCCATATAGAGGGCAATATTGCCGGCAAGCATTCCGATAGCCGCCAAACCAAATCCAGCATGCCATCCGTACACTTCGCCCACAATTCCGCACAAAATGGACGCTAAAAATCCCCCGAGATTTATGCCGGTATAGTATAGTGTATAGCCGGCATCTCGCCTCGGGTCATTCTCTTCGTAGAATTCACTCAAAAATGCCGCCACATTGGAACGAAACAAGCTGGTACCCGAAATGATCAAACCCAACCCTAAAAAGAAGCTGAGCTGAGAGTCGGGCAACACCATGCACAAATGACCCAATGCAATCGTGACTCCTCCACATACAATGGAGCGCTTAAGCCCCAAATAGCGGTCTGCTGCCAGACCGCCAAGTACCCCGCCGAATTCGACGAGAGTTGTATAGAGCGCATAGAGCCCGAAGGCCTGTCCATCTTCATAATGCAATTCATGCACCATGAATAAAACCAGCAGGACGCGCATGCCATAATAGCTAAAGCATTCCCACATGGAAACAAAGTTCAATAGGTATAAAGCCCGTGGTTGAGCTTGCGTCTTCATCTCTCCTCCTTAATGCTACCGCAGTAGATGTGGTCAATGCGAAACACACCGAGAATAGCTGAAGCGTCTGTTTTGAGCTGTGCTAGATCCGCAGTGATCTCTTCATCTGCTATAGGGTCTTGTGAAGAACGCGATGCATATTGAGGCAATGGTGCACAATTGGCGCTGATGAGCCTTATGAGCCCAATTTGCTGCACACGCGCTGCCAAATCTGTATCCGGTTTCACAAACCCTTCCACAACAATTAA
>Ga0207102_1201_pt1 | contig 10814 bp, 5 predicted proteins | sample Alteio_BWMinHeat_80_FD_153573 | JGI IMG/M metagenome (GOLD analysis project Ga0207102, IMG submission 153573) | Enriched cells from forest soil in Barre Woods Harvard Forest LTER site, Petersham, Massachusetts, United States -... | ecosystem: Environmental > Terrestrial > Soil > Temperate forest >... | reverse complement strand
CTTCAACTCACGAAAGGTCTTTTAGAAGGTGAAAAATATCAAACTTTGCTTGGCGTAACAGGTTCAGGTAAAACTTTTACGATTGCAAAAGTCATCGAGCAGGTACAAAGACCGACACTTGTTCTTACACATAATAAAACGCTCGTCGCCCAGCTTTACGGTGAATTCAAACAATTTTTTCCTGAAAATGCCGTAGGTTATTTTGTTTCTTATTACGATTATTATCAACCGGAGGCTTATATGCCGGTAAGCGATACTTATATTGAGAAAGATCTTTCCATAAATGAAGAGCTTGACAAATTACGTTTACAGGCAACGACGCAATTGCTGAGTGGAAGGCGCGATATTATTGTAGTCGCTTCCGTAAGCTGTATTTATGGTATTGGTAACCCGGAAGAATTCGAAAACGGGATCGTGCGTATAAAGCGTGGACAAACCATTTCAAGGCAGGGCTTCCTGCATTCTTTAGTCAACTCACTTTATTCACGCGATCAGTATGAATTTAAAAGAGGAACTTTCAGGGTTCAGGGAGATACGGTCGATATCAATCTTCCCTATTTGGATTATGGTTACCGGGTTGCTTTTTTTGGTGACCAGATCGAAGAGATAGAAAGTTTTGAATTAGCCAGCGGCAAGCGAATTATGCCAATGGATAACGCCGCAATTTTCCCTTCTAATCTTTACCTGGCCCCAAAAGATATGATCATTCAGATCCTTGCAGAGATACAGGATGAAATGGCTGCGCAGGTAAATTATTTTAAAAGCACGGGGAAATTTATAGAAGCCCAGCGACTTAGCGAACGTGTCAACTTTGACGTTGAGATGATCCGCGAACTTGGTTATTGCAACGGTGTTGAAAATTATTCACGATTCTTCGACAGAAGAAAACCGGGAACAAGACCATTTTGCCTTCTGGATTATTTTCCCAAAGATTTCTTATGTGTTATTGATGAAAGTCACCAGACTATACCGCAGGTAAGCGGTATGTACGGCGGTGACAGGAGTAGAAAACTTATTCTAGTCGATTATGGATTTCGCTTACCTTCTGCTTTGGATAACCGTCCGCTTAATTTCCATGAATTCGAATCCATGACGGATCAGACCATCTATGTATCTGCTACACCTGGCGACTATGAACTCGAAAAATGTGGAGGAGTAGTTGTTGAACAGGTTGTAAGGCCAACAGGTCTTTTGGATCCACCCATTGAAATCCGGCCCAGTGTAAATCAAATCGATGATCTGCTCGATGAAATTGATAAACGCATCAACAGAGGCGGCCGGGTGCTGGTAACCACATTGACCAAACGGATGGCGGAAGAAATGGATAAATATCTGCATCGTCTCAATATTAAGTCCAAGTATATTCACAGCGAAGTAGATACGCTCGAACGTGTTGAAATCCTCCGACAGCTTAGGCTTGGTGAAATTGATGTTCTTGTGGGCGTAAATCTTCTGAGAGAAGGATTGGATTTACCTGAAGTTTCGCTGGTTGCAATACTCGACGCGGATAAAGAAGGGTTTTTAAGAAATGAACGTTCTCTTACTCAAACCGCCGGCAGGGCAGCCAGAAACGTGGAAGGCCTCGTAATTTTTTATGCTGATAAGATGACAGACAGCATGCAGCGCACCATTGATGAAACAAGTCGGAGGCGGGAAAAGCAATTGAAATTTAATGAAGCTCATGGCATCACACCCAGAACTATTTTGAAATCCAGACAGGACGTGTTTGCTTCTACTTCAGTTCTTGATATCAAAGGTTATGATGAAAGAAATCCTTATGCAATTGCCGGCGACCAGGATCTGATAACAGTTGCTGCAGAAGAGGAAGCTGAATACAAAACCATTCCACAAATTGAAAAAGCTATTTCGAAAATTAAAAAGGAAATGGAGAAAGCTGCGCGTGACCTGGATTTTATGGAAGCCGCACGCCTTCGGGATAATATGTTTTCCCTTCAGAAGAAACTAACAGAATTGAAAAACTAAGAAGTTTTATGGACAAAAAATTGTTTCTGCTAGATGCGATGGCTTTGATCTTCCGTGCTTACTATGCATTGATTCGCGCTCCAAGAATTACTTCCAAGGGGAAAAATACAAACGCACAGTTCGGGTTTACAAATACACTGGTTGAACTGATCAATAATCAGAAACCTTCCCATATGGCCGTATGTTTTGATACGGAAGCACCCACCGACCGGCATATTGATTTTACAGATTACAAAGCCAATCGCCAGGAAGCACCTGAAGATCTCATTATCGCGATTCCGGATATAAAAAAAATAGTGAAGGGATTTAATATTCCCATCATGGAGCTTGATGGGTATGAAGCAGACGATGTAATTGGGACACTCAGTAAACAGGCCGCCAATGCCGGTTACGAAGTCTTTATGGTAACCCCGGATAAAGACTATGGTCAACTCGTGAGCGAAAAGGTAAAAATATACAAACCCGGTTACCAGGGAGGAACTGTTGAGATTATGGGACCGGATGAAGTACTGGGAAAATGGAATATTAAAAAGATAACTCAGGTGATAGATATTCTTGGACTCATGGGTGACGCTGTGGATAATATTCCGGGAATTCCAGGTATCGGTGAAAAAACTGCTGCTAAGTTATTAGCCGAATATGGAACACTGGAGAATGTTCTGGAGAATGCGGAAAATATTAAAGGCGCATTAGGCGAAAAAGTAAAAGCTGGAAAAGATCTGGCTATTATGAGTAAAAAACTGGCCACCATCATCACAGACGTTCCCGTACAGTTTCATGAAGAAGACTTTAAGTTGAAAGACTGGAATAGAGATGCGCTCCGCGAAATCTTTTCTGAACTTGAATTCAGAACAGTTGCAAAAAGAATTCTGGGTGAAGAATTACCCGGCGCAAATGGATTAAAACCAGTGCCCGAAGGTGTACAACAGGACCTGTTCGGAAATGCCGTCGGATCTCCTGAAATTGAAGAAGCAGAAGAGCCTGACAAGGCGCCTGTACTGGCAGAAAAAAATATTACGAATACAAAACATAATTATATATGCGCGGATACAGTGGAAAAAAGAATGTCGCTGATTAGTTTATTGCTCGGAGAGAATGAAGTATCCTTTGATTCAGAAACAACAGGTATTGATGCAAATAATGCTGACCTGGTGGGGCTCAGCTTTTCATGGAAACCCGGCGAAGCATATTATGTACCTGTGCCGGCAGAACGGACTGCTGTTCTCGAGATCCTTGCTGAATTTCTGCCCCTTTTTGAAAACCCGGATCGTGTCTGGATCGGGCAGAATATTAAATATGATTTACTTGTATTGAAATGGTATGGCATTGAGCTCAAAGGAAAAATTTTTGATACCATGCTGGCGCATTATGTAATTGATCCGGATGGAAAAAGAAGTATGGATTTGTTAAGCGCCCAATATCTCGGATATGATCCGGTTCCTATAGAAGACCTGATTGGCAAAAAAGGAAAAAGCCAGGGTAATATGAGAGATGTTGCGATTGAAAAAATCACTGAATACGCAGCAGAAGATGCAGATATAACTTTGCAGTTAAGAAATATATTTCAACCTCTGCTCGACAAAAAATCAGTACGAAATGTTTTTGAAAAAGTAGACAACCCTCTTGTGAAAGTACTGGCGGATATGGAATTTGAAGGTATTCGGGTTGATATGGATTTTCTGAATGAATATTCCAAAGAACTCGAAAAGGAGGCCGCCGTTGCGGAATCCAATGTATATCGTGAAGCAGGAGTTCGTTTTAACTTATCTTCTCCCAAACAATTGGGGGAAGTTTTATTTGAAAAACTGAAACTCGATCCCAAGGCTAAAAAAACAAAAACAGGCCAGTATGCGACGGGTGAAGATGTGCTCTTAAAACTCGCCCATCAAAGTAAAATCGTGGATGATATTTTAGCATATCGTGAACTTACTAAATTAAAATCAACCTATGTAGACGCACTCCCAGCCATCCTTAACCGAAAAACAGGTCGTGTACATACCAGTTATGCCCAGGCCGTGGCAGTTACAGGCAGGCTTTCCAGCAATAATCCCAACCTGCAGAATATTCCGGTAAGAACTGAAAGAGGGAGGGAAATCCGCAAAGCTTTTATACCAAGGGATGAAAACCACCTGCTGATTTCCGCCGATTATTCACAGATCGAACTTCGCATCGTTGCTGCCATCAGTGGTGACCCGAATATGTGCCTCGCTTTTAAAGAAAAGAAAGATATTCACAGTGCAACTGCCGCCAAAGTTTTTGGCGTTGAGGAAAAGGACGTTACCAAAGAAATGCGGTACAGGGCCAAAAGCGTAAATTTTGGAATCATTTACGGTCAGGGTGCTTTTGGTTTGGCTGATAATCTTGGCATCAGCAGGACAGAAGCCAAAGAAATCATTGACAATTACAAAAAGCAATTCGTGAACATTCAAAAATATATGGATGATACTATTCAGTTTGCCCGCGAAAATGGATATGTTGAAACTCTGATGGGTCGTAAACGTTGGCTGAGGGATATTAATTCGGGAAATTTCACTGTCAGGGGCTTTGCAGAAAGAAACGCCATTAATTCACCCATTCAGGGAACGGCTGCTGATATGATCAAACTGGCCATGATCAAGATTCATGAAACCTTCAAAAAATATAATTTTAAATCAAAAATGTTACTACAGGTTCATGACGAACTGGTCTTCGATGCCCACCTGGATGAAGTTGAGATCATTAAACCCATCATTATCGAATGTATGCAAACAGCCCTGCTCTTACCCAACGGAGTGCCTGCAGAAGCTGAAATCGGATCAGGTATTAACTGGCTTGAGGCACATTAATTGTGGATGGTATTTGGGCTATGAGTTTGGAGTAAATTAGCAACCATATACTATTAACTTATAAGCTTTTAGCCCCTCTTTGTATTTTACTTAATTAACATTTCATTGTAAGATAACCATTATACTTTAGGGTTATATAAAAGTCTTACTGGTTGCAACCATATTAAATAAGCACCAACAGCGTTAAGCTTTAGACAGCCTGAGTTATTCCACAATTAGTGAATAAGCAGGCAAATAAGGTAAAAGCCTGGTAAACTCAAAACATATGAAAAAGTATATTTTACAAACCCTCCTGCTTTCCAGCTGTCTGCTGGCCTTTGGCTTTAGCCGGGCTGCAGATGAATGGCCTAAATTGATAAATACGAGTAATGGAACGCAAATAAAAGTGTATGAGCCTGAACCTGAATCTTTTAAAGGCAATACGCTGATGTTCCGCTCGGCTATTTCTATCCTGGAAAGTGGAAGTAATGACCCCGTTTTTGGGGCATTCTGGGCTACAGCTAAAGTAGAAACTGACCGGGATAACCGGACACTTACTATTAATAGTCTTGATGTAACCTCTATCAGGATACCAGCTATTGAGGGACAGGATACAATTGATTATATAGATGATGCTCTGGAATCCAAATTTCCGGCTGCAGCAGGTCCTATATCGTTGGATGCAATCGTAGCGACCTTAAATCAGAATCAGCAGGAAACTAAAATTTCCCAAGGTATTTCCAATAAACCACCCAGAGTTATTTTTGTAACACAACCATCAATGCTCGTATTAATAGATGGTGAACCCAGACTTCAGAGCAATAAAGATCTTAATCTGGATATGGTGGTCAACACCCCCTTCACCATTGTAAAAAACAGTGATGGCCAATTTTATCTTTACGGTGCGAAACGCTGGTATGTTGCCAATGGTGCAACAGGACCGTATACTTATACAAACGGACAGGTGCCGGATAATATTCACAATGTTGAGAATCTGATAAATAGCAAAACGCAACAAAATAATAACGCAGATAACAGTAAAGCGGGAACTTCAAATGTAGTTCCGAATATTATTGTAAGCACAACACCAACAGAACTTATACAATCCAATGGTGAACCGAATTTTACACCGATACAGGGCACAAACCTGCTCTATGTGAGCAATTCGGATAATGATATTTTTATGGATGAAAACTCACAGCAGTATTTTGTCCTCATCTCCGGAAGATGGTATCAAACAAAAAATCTGAACTCTGATAGTTGGAATTATATCCCTGCTGATCAGTTGCCAGGTGATTTTGCAAGGATTCCTCCAGGATCTCCAAAAGATAATGTACTGGCCAGTGTGGCAGGAACCGATGCGGCGAGAGATGCAGTCATGGATGCCCAAATTCCACAAACCGCCAAAATAGACCGAAATACAACGACTACTGAAGTCACTTATGATGGCCGGCCAAAGTTTACAGATATTGAAGGAACTAATTTGCAATATGCGGTGAACACATCGTCTACTGTATTACGCAATGGGGGCGATGGCCGTTTTTATACTATAGATAACGGGGTATGGTTTGTTTCGGACAATGCTTCCGGACCGTGGGCTGTAAGCACTGTACGACCTGTAGATGTTGACCTTATCCCACCAAATTATCCGGTGTACAATGCCAAATTTGTAAATATTTACGATGTAGATCCTGATTATGTATACTCTGGATATACTCCGGGTTATCTGAATAGCTACGTATATGGACCAACCGTTGTTTATGGAACTGGATATTATTATGCACCCTGGTATGGCGCTTACTATTATCCAAGACCCTGGTCATGGGGATTCAATTTCTGTTATACTCCATATTTCGGATGGGGATTTGGTTGGGGATACAGCCCTGCCTGGTTTAGCATAGGATTCGGTTTTGGTTACGGATATGGTTACGGATATGGATACAGAGGTTGTGGCTGGTGGGGTCCATCCTTTTATCATCCCGCCTGTTGGGGTGGATGGCATGGAGGTGCAAGACCTTATGGCTTCTATGGAAATAATTTCTACGTACACAATAATATTCACGTTAACTACGCGAATAATGTATATAGAAACAGAACCGGTGTATCAAGTCAGAGTTATAACCATGCAGGAGGTATTGCTGCCAGAACGATGAACTATAATCGTCCGACAATAAATTCGGCAAACAGGAGCGGAAATATGACTCCTGGAAATAATAATGCAGGAGCAAGACCAGGTACTACCGGATTTAATAACAGAACCGGAACAAATGGATCATTGAATAGCCGTCCTAATGGATCGGGTCTGTCAAATGGATCGTCACGTTCTTCTGTGTATTCAGATCATCAGGGTAATGTTTATCAGAGATCTCAGGCAAACAGTAATTGGCAACAGAGGCAAAACAGGAGTTGGACTCCCGTAAATAATAATAATAATGCAAGATCACAAACCATGCAGAATCTGGAACGCCAGCAGGTAAATCGCAGCCGGGGTCAGACAATGTCTCAAAACTTTCAAAGGATTCCTTCCAGTCCTTCACCCGGAGGTTACAGGCCTTCAGGTGGTGGTGGGTCCCACTCATCCGGTGGAGGCGGCGGATCACATTCCTCTGGCGGTGGCGGTTCAAGAGGAGGTGGTGGCAGACGCTAAGTAGAAATGTATTTCATGATTTATATTAAAATAAAGACCTGGTAAAATACCAGGTCTTTTATTATAGACCACCTTTTAATCTGATAATTCCCTAATTCAAATCGCATTTTTCATAGCTATCATTCTGATAGTAATGTATTTATTCAATTATGCATATTGATTCCTAAGATTCCTGATTTCGTCATGAGAATACCTGAGCATATTTTGCTGGTTACTTAAAAGATCTCTTAAAAATGCCGGGAGCCTGTCAATTTCCAGCGCTTTCTTATATGCTCTTTGAACTGCATCTTCACCTTCTTCACAATTTGACAGGATCGTATGCCTGTTTTCTCCGGTAAAAACCGCTTTTACATCCATCCATGCGCGGTAAATTTTACCCATTTCGCTGCTTCCTTTCTCCACATCTCCGTGAAGAACCTGTATCTCATTGGCCAAATCAGATTTAATTTGCTGACTTTCGATGATCATCCGATCGAATAACAATTTCAGATCTCCGTCTCCAGGTTTCAATTCTCTTATAGCACGATTGTAACCTGCAATCCGATCATTATTAATCATCACAAGATCATTTAAAACTTCAGTTACTTCTCTGGACTTTTCCATAATTTAATATTTAAGTATTCATAAATTGCAGAAAAAACCATACCAACGCCAAGTGTGAGAGTGTGAGGGTGTGAGAGTGGGGTGACTTGCTTTCCTCACTCTCACACCCTCACACTCTCACACTTCCATACTTGCCTTTGTTTCACATTTATGTTTAACTTGCACCACTTTTAAAACTTAGTCTTTTATTATGGAATATTCCAAGATCATTGCTATAACCGGGCTGCCCGGTCTTTTCGAGTTAATAAGTAGCAAATCCGATGGTGGTATTGTACGTTCCCTGGATGATAAAAGCACACGCTTTGTTTCCAGCAGGGTACACCAGTTTTCACACCTTGAGAGTATTGAGGTTTATACAACGCGTCATAATGTAAACCTGGTTGACATTCTGAAAGCCATGGAAAGCAGTAAGGAAAAATTGCCGGATGATAAAGAAGCATCCGCATTGAAATCTTATTTCGAAAAAGTATATCCTGAGTTGGATTTTGACCGCGTTTATACAAGCGATCTTAAGAAAATGGTTAAGTGGTTTTCCGTGCTTTCAAAAAATCAGGTTGAAATCAAATTGTCGGAACCAGCAGTCGAAGAAACGGAGACAGAGACCCCGGCTCCTGAAGTAAAAGAAAAAAAGCAGGAGAAAAAAACAATCGCAAAGGAATTAAAAGCCGAAGTAAAATCAACGGAAGAAAAAAAGTCTTCTAAAAAACCTTCGGAGACAAAAGCCGCTGAAGTTAAGCCTGCCAAAAAAGCTGGTGAGAAAAAAGAGGTTGAAAAAGAAAAACCAGTAAAAAAATCAACTCCGAAAAAGGCAGAACCTAAAGAAACTAAAAAATCTTCCGCAAAACCAGCCGCAAAAAAACCAGCCGCAAAGAAGCCGGCTGCAAAAAAGAAATAGTCGGCCATAATCTGAAATACGGAATGGCCAGAGATTCCTACCCAAAAAATCAATAAATGATGAAGACCTTATCTGCAAATATTGAAAAACCCATCCGGGTTTTTCTTCCTGAAAATTTTGTTATCAGTGATTGGAATTCCATCGCTCCTTTTTTTGAAGATCTGGCTGAAAGACCACTTAAAACAGTAATTGATCTGGAGAAATGGTTGATTGATATGAGTGAACTGGAAGCCGTTATAAGTGAAGACGTTTCCTGGCGCCATATTCGTATGACCTGTAATACGGAAGATAAAAAACTTCAGGAAAATTTTGCTTATTTCATGATGGAGATTCAACCAAAAATTCAACCCTATGCCGATAAATTGAATCGTAAGCTGATAGATTCTCCACTGACATCTTCCCTGAATAAACAGAAATATTTTACTTATCTGCGCTCTGTAAAAAAAAGTATTGATCTTTTTCGAGAGGAAAATATTCCTATTCAATCCGAGCTCAGTGTTCTTGGTCAGCAATATGGTACCATCTCAGGAAAGATGACCGTAACAGTAAAGGACCAGGAATACACTTTACAACAGGCGATGAAATTCCTGGAAAATCCAGACCGGCTTTTACGTGAAGACGTATATCGTAAAGTGCAGGAACGCAGGTTGCGAGATAAAGATCAGCTTAACAATCTTTATACCGAACTGATCAAACGTCGCGATCAAATAGCAAAGAATGCGGGATTCTCTAACTTTCGCGATTACAAGTTTGTGGAAATGGGTCGCTTCGATTATACAAAAGAAGATTGTTTTCGTTTTCACGATTCCGTAAAACAGTATGTGCTTCCACTGGTTGAAATTATTAACCGGTATAAACAAAATAAACTCGGTCTGGATACATTAAGACCCTGGGATGTAGATGCTGAACCTGCCAATCAGCAACCTTTGAATCCATTTAAGACCGGTGATGAACTGCTTGAGAAAACAGTAAAATGCTTCAGGGAACTCCGACCATTCTTTGCAGACTGTCTGCTGACCATGAAGAAAATGAATCGCTTTGATCTGGAAAGCAGGATTGGCAAAGCCCCGGGAGGTTATAATTGTCCGCTGGCAGAAACCGGCGCCCCTTTTATATTCATGAATGCAGCCGGACAAATGCACGACGTTACTACGATGGTACATGAAGGCGGACATGCGGTTCATTCATTTCTTTCCCATCATTTAGAGCTGAGTGCCTTCAAGGAATATCCAATGGAAATTGCTGAAGTTGCCAGTATGGCCATGGAACTTTTCAGCATGGAAAACTGGGAGATTTATTTTAAAAACCCTGAAGATCTGAGACGCGCAAAAATTCAGCAACTTGAAAGAGTAATCACCATTTTCCCATGGATCGCGACCATCGATAAATTTCAACATTGGGTTTATGAAAATCCAAATCACGATTTTGAACAGCGAACCGAAAACTGGTACAGGATCTATAATGAATTTAGCTCCAAAACAATTAACTGGGAAGGCCTTGATGTTTATCAAAAGAATATATGGCAAAAACAATTGCATTTATTTGAAGTGCCTTTTTATTATATTGAATATGGAATTGCGCAACTTGGAGCGATCGGCATGTGGAAGCAATTCAAGAAAAACAAAGAACTTGCTCTGGATCATTATACGGAAGCACTTTCTTTGGGAGGAACAAAAACTCTTCCTGAATTGTATGAGGCAGCAGGATTAAAATTTGATTTTTCCGGCTCTTATATTAAAGAACTGATGGATTTTGTAGAAGAAGAGATTAAAGAACTTGTGAATTGAGTTCTATATAACAGATGATTAACATCTATTTTGATCGTAGAAATACCACTAAAATGGTAGTGAAGTTTCTTGCGCGATTCGATACAGGACTATAT
>Ga0207102_1159_pt1 | contig 10816 bp, 14 predicted proteins | sample Alteio_BWMinHeat_80_FD_153573 | JGI IMG/M metagenome (GOLD analysis project Ga0207102, IMG submission 153573) | Enriched cells from forest soil in Barre Woods Harvard Forest LTER site, Petersham, Massachusetts, United States -... | ecosystem: Environmental > Terrestrial > Soil > Temperate forest >... | reverse complement strand
GATTGACTTTATTCCGGAAGCGGTGGACCTGCTGCAAAAGGCGCATCAGGCGCCCGACAAGCCCGCCGCGCTGCAGCTTGAATTCGCTGTCGGTGACGGGCCGCGTAAAACTGTGTTCCTGCGTATCACGGCGGAGCAGGGCGGTCCGGGCGCGGTGGCGACGATCGACGATATTACTGCGCTTGTCTCGGCGCAGAAGAAATCCGCCTGGGCAGATGTGGCACGGCGCATCGCACATGAGATCAAGAATCCGCTCACGCCGATCCAGCTTTCAGCAGAGCGCCTGAAGCGTAAATACCTGCCGCAGATTCATGATGACCCCGAGACCTTCGAGAAATGCACCGACACGATCGTGCGTCAGGTCGGTGACATTGGCCGCATGGTGGGCGAGTTTTCAGCTTATGCACGTATGCCGAACGCGATGAAGCAGGTGGAGAACATCGTTGACGTTTGTCAGGACGCGCTTGTCCTGCAGAAACAGGCGCACCCCGATATGCGTTTCGGATTTATCGCTTCCGAACCCGTCCTCCGTGCCAACTGTGATCGCTCGCAGCTGACGCAGGTCATTACCAATCTCCTGCAGAATGCTATCGATTCAGTGCAGGAGCGCCAGCTGCTAAAGCCAGGTGAAGGAAATGTGAAGATGGTGGTGGAACAGCGGGGAGGGAATATCCTGATTTCAGTCGAGGATAACGGCCTTGGTTTACCAGAAAAAAGTCGTGACCAGCTTATGGAGCCCTATGTAACCACCAAAAAGAAGGGTTCCGGCCTTGGTCTGGCCATCGTGAAGAAAATTATGGAAGACCATGAGGGAAGTGTGGTATTAGAAGACAGTGTCCTTCAGGACACAGGGTCTGGTGCAAAAGCCACAATCGTCTTTCCAAGGGATATTTAATGTCAGCCAATATTCTTATCGTCGATGATCAGGATGATATACGGATGCTCATTCAGGGCATCCTGAGTGATGAAGGTTATACCACGCAGGAAGCACGTGACGCCCAGACGGCGGTGAAGATCGTCGCTGAAAAGGCGCCTGATATGGTGGTGCTCGACATCTGGCTGGAGAACAGCGACATGGACGGCATGGCGCTCCTCAAGAAATTATCCAAGAGCCATCCGCATATGCCGGTCATCATGATCAGCGGCCACGGCAGCATCGAGACGGCGGTGTCAGCGATCCAGTACGGCGCTTATGATTTTATCGAGAAGCCTTTCAAGTCCGACCGCCTGCTGGTGTTGACACAGCGTGCGGTAGAAGCGGGACGCCTGCGCCGTGAAAATCAGGAGCTGCGTTTGCGCGCACTGGGCGGCGATACGGCGCTGTATGGCGCGTCTTCTCTCATTCAGCAAGTGCGCCAGAATATCCAGCGCGTCGCGCCGACGGGCAGCCGTGTACTCATCACCGGCAACCCCGGCACCGGTAAAAATATCGCCGCGCGGATGCTGCACAACCAGTCGAAGCGCGCGGATAAAAACTATGTTGTTCTGAACTGCGCCATCCTGTCGCCGGAACGTATTGAAATGGAACTGTTTGGCGCAGAAGGTTCTCTGGGCCGCAAGCAAGGCGTGCTTGAACAAGCGCACAACGGCACATTGTTCCTCGACGAAGTCGCGGATATGCCGCTCGAAACGCAGGCCAAGATCGTGCGCGTGTTGCAGGACCAGAACTTCACCCGCCTTGGCGGCAGCGAGCGTATTGATGTCGATGTGCGCGTGATCGCCGCGACGAACCAGAACTTGCCTGAACGCATGAAGCTGGGAAAATTCCGTGAGGATTTATACTACCGGTTGAATGTTGTGCCGATCATCATGCCTGCGCTGCAGGAACGGCTGGATGATATTCCCGTGCTGGCGGATTATTTCATGCAGCAGGCAGCGCTTTCAACCAATACAACGGCGCGTATTTTTGCGCCGGATGCCGTCGCGCTGATGCAATCTTACGATTGGCCGGGTAACGTCCGGCAACTGCGTAACGTCATCGAATGGCTGCTGATCATGGCAGCTGGCGAGCCGGAAACGCCGATCACGGCGGAGATGCTGCCGCCTGATCTCAAGCATAAAGCGGCGGAGATGGTGCATGGGCAGGGCGTGGTCGAGCTCATGTCTAAACCATTGAGAGAGGCACGCGAGATTTTCGAGCGCGAATATCTGCAATCACAGGTCAATCGTTTTGGCGGGAATATCTCGAAGACAGCCGGTTTTATCGGCATGGAGCGCTCGGCGCTGCACCGCAAACTCAAGTCGCTCGGCATCATGACCAACGACAAGGAACAACGAGATTTTGAGGAAAAAGAACGGGAAGTGGGATAGTTTTTTTTAAGAAGAAGAGAAACCACGAATGAAAGCGCCGCAGGCATTAAAGAGTTTTTACCACAGAGGCACAGAGACCACAGAGATTTTTGTTACTTCTCTGTGCCCTCTGTGTCTCTGTGGTTAATATTTTTTTCAAATGCCTGCGGCGCTTGAGGGATACTGAGGGGGAATTAAGTGCCTAGATATTCCTATGTGAATGGCCGTTATGTACCGCATGCTGAAGCATCTGTGCATATCGAGGATCGGGGCTTTCAGTTTGCTGACGGCGTTTATGAAGTTGTGTCGCTGATCGACGGCTATATCGCCGATGAAGCGGGACATCTTGACCGTCTGGAACGCTCGCTGGGCGAACTTAGAATCTCCATGCCGATGCCGCGCAAATCCTTGCAACTGGTCATGCGCGAATTCGCGCGCCGCAACCGCCTGCGCAATGCTTATATTTATATCCAGATCACGCGTGGCGTCGCGCCGCGCGATTTCAAATTTCCCAAGAATGCCAAGCCGACGCTGGTGATAACGCATCTCGGTAGTGCCGTCTTCGATATGGAGGCGCGGAAAAAGGCGCTCAAAAAAGCCGTCACCGTCCCCGATATCCGCTGGAAACGCCGCGATATCAAGTCAACCGCGCTCGTCGCGCAGGTGATGGCGAAACAGGCCGCCGTCGACAAAGGCGCTTATGAAGCGTGGATGGTGGATGATGACGGCTTCGTCACCGAAGGCTCCTCCACCAACGCCTGGATCGTCGACAAGAACGGCGCGCTCATCACCCGCCCGACTGAAAATAACAAGATTTTAAAAGGTGTCACGCGCAATTCCATTCAGGTGCTGTGCAAAAAGGAAGGCATCAAGCTCATCGAACGCCCCTTCACCGTCGCCGAAGCCTACAAAGCCGCCGAAGCCTTCACCACCGCCGCCGGCACGCTGATCTGCCCCATCGTCGAACTCGACGGTCATAAAATCGGGGATGGTAAACTGGGCGCAGTGACCGCGCGAATTCTGGATTTGTACTTCGCCTACGCCGCCGACTCAAAGCAAAGGCAGGAACGCTGGACGGAGAAATGAAGACACACGCTTTTTTTACCTCTCCTTTGGGAGAGGAAGGGGCCCGCCGCAGGCGGGAAGGTGAGGGTACTTTGTCGAAGTTGCAGAGCTATCTCGGCACGAAGTACCCTCACCTTCCCATGCTCCGCATGGGCCCCTCCCTCTCCCAAAGGAGAGGTAAAGGTAAGTCGGCGGCGGCGATACTTGGAGAGCGCAAATGACCCTCCCCACCCCCCGCGCAGTGATCTTCGACTGGGATGATACCATTATCGACAGTTGGGGGCCGACGTTGAAGGCGCTCAACAAAGCGTTAGTTGCCATGGGTGAAAAGCCGTGGTCGGATGAGGAGGCGCGGGCGCGGGCGGGGGCGTCGGCGAAAGACCTCTTCAAGCTGTTATTCGGCGACAGGTGGCAGGAGGCGGATAAGATCTTCTTTGACTCGCTGCGCCAGCTATTCCTTGAAAATATTCCCATCTTTCCCGATGTCGAGCCGGTGCTGAAGGAGCTGGCGGAGCGCAAGATTTACATGGCCGTGGTCAGCAACAAACGCGGGCCGCTGCTGCGCACCGAGGCGAAGGATACAGGCTTCGACAAGTATTTCACCAAAGTTGTGGGAGCAGGGGATGCAGAACGCGACAAGCCCGACCCCGCACCCGTGCATATGGCGCTCGCGGGCAGCGGCATCGCGCCGGGCCCGCACGTCTGGTTTATCGGCGACAGCCACACCGATATGCTCTGCGCCTTCAATGCCGGCTGCACCGCGCTGCTGGTCGAGACCAAGCCGCCGCCGGAAGAAACCCTCGCTAAACACCCGCCATTAAAGCGTTTTAAAAATCATGCGGTTCTTATGGAATTCCTTAAGATTTATTTTACCTGATCGGGCATTAATTTTTCTTGTACGACGGCTGTTTTCCCCATTAAATACAGCGTAGTACTTAATGAGAGGAATAATCTCCATGACTGAAAAAACGCAAAATCTACAGGACAAATTTCTTAACAAAATCCGCAAAGAGAAGATGTCCGTCACCGTTTTCCTGGTGAACGGGGTCAAATTGCAGGGGATGATTACCTGGTTTGACAATTTTTCGATGCTGCTACGCCGTGATTCCCACTCGCAACTGATTTACAAACACGCGATTTCGACTATCATGCCTTCTGCGCCCGTCAAGCTCTTCGATGATGAAGAGGATTACGTTGTTGCGCCGGATGCTGATAAACAAGAATGAATGAAAAAGTTATCGTCCTCCACCCGCTGCTGACGACATTCAAAGCGGAAGAAGGACAAAATTACCGGAAGTTTCAGCGCGATCCCGATGCCTCTCTGGAAGAGGCTATAGGGCTGGCGCATGCCATTAATCTCGACATCGTTCATACAGAAATCGTGCGCCTGAAAATGGCGACGCCGGCCACACTGATGGGTTCCGGCGTTGTCAAGCGCATCGGCGACATGATAAATAATTACAAAGCCGATGATATCAAGGTCGGTCTGGTGTTTGTCGACTATGCCCTCACGCCCGTGCAGCAGCGCAACCTGGAAGAAGAATGGCACTGTAAAGTCATCGACCGCACAGGATTAATTCTGGAGATTTTCGGTGCGCGTGCGCGGACCAATGAAGGTAAACTGCAGGTTGAACTGGCGGCACTGAACTATCAGCGCTCGCGCCTCGTCAAAGCCTGGTCGCACCTTGAGCGGCAGCGCGGCGGCGGCGGCTTCCTCGGCGGTCCCGGCGAGAAGCAGGTCGAGCTTGACCGCCGGATGATCGACGACAAAATCAAAAAATTGAAAAAAGATCTTAAGGGTGTGAAGCAGAACCGCATGATCCAGCGCGAGTCCCGCAAGCGCGAGCCTTATCCCGTGGTGGCGGCCATAGCTTACAGTCCCCCCTTATCGACAGAAGCCGGAAGACTGATCTTGAACACGGTCTTTCCAGGCTTGCTGCTCACAGTGAGGGTGCCGCCGTGATCGTCAACAATCTTCGAGACGATCGGTAACCCAAGCCCCTGACCATTAGCCTTGGTGGTGAAATAGGGCTGGAAAATGCGGTTGATCGCCTCGGGCGAAATCCCCTGCCCGTCATCCTCGATCTCGATGCATAGAGGCAGTTTTTCGGGACGCTCTGGGTGAAAGGCGGCGGCGTTATCATAGAAAGTGCGAACGGTAATTTTACCCTGCTTGCCGCCAAAAGCCTCGGCGGCGTTTTTGACAAGGTTCAGTTTCGCCTGAACCAAATGATCAAAATGCCCTCTGACCTCAGGCAGCGAAGGATCGAACTGTTCGATAAATTTGATATCCGCACCGAATTCCGCCTGCGCGATTTTAGTGACGTGCGTTGCGACTTCGTTCAGGTTGACGGATTTGTACTGGCTCTGCGGCACCTCGTAAAAGATATTGAATTTATCGACCAGCCCCTGAATCCGCTGCGTTTCGCGGCCAATCAGGTTCACAAGCTCTTTATCTTCGGCGGAGACTTTTGATTTTTCGAGCAACTGCGCCGCGCCGCGAATACCGGCGAGCGGGTTCTTGACCTCATGCGCCAGCATCTGCGCCAGCATCTGGGTCGATTGCAGGGAATATCTGGTTTTCTCGTTCCACTCGCTGGCAAGCTGCACCGGCTGCTGGCGGATCACCATCATGTACCACGCCTCCGGCTCGACCGTGACGATGACGGCGCTGGTAATAACCTTGTCGCCGATGGCGGCATCGTAGAGCGTTACTGTCTGGTTTTTACGCACCGCTGTTTCGACTGCCTCGAAAACCGCCTGCTTCTCGCCCAGCAACGCCGACATGCTCCCGGAGAGCAATTGCTTTTCGCTCTGGCAAAAAAAGTGCTGCGCCGCGGTATTTGAAAAGGTGATCCGGAAGTCGTGATCAAATCCGATCACCGCATCCGGCAAGGCTTCCATCAGCCCGAAGGCCGATGGCGCTTCCGCCACTTTTCTTTTTACGCTGCTCATAATATTTTACGCCTATGCCTAAATTTTATGCAGGCGCTATGTGTGCTATAAATTTAGGCAAATGGCAAGGAAAAACCACGGATCATCAGTTAACATATTGAATTATATTATTTTATTACCAAAGAACATTAAGGGAAGAAAGAATATGGCGTATTGACATGGTCTGCAAATGTAAAAATAATACTAATCCATCACATTAAAGGGGATAAATATAAATGACCAAGCCCTCCAACTGGCATGAAGACAACGGATTTAAGTACCGGCTGTTTCCGGCGAAGACGGAAAAACCGGACTGTGTAATCGTTTATCTCCACTGCCTCGATGGCAACGCGGAAATCCCTTATCGTTATCTGCGCGCCCTTCAGGACAAAATTCCCGGCGCGGATGTTATCGTGCCGCAGGCGCCGATCAAAACCCAGAAATCCCCCTTTGTTGCAGACGGAAAAGGCTATAGCTGGTTCCCTCTCGGCGGGGAAATTGCAACCCAGATAAAAACATGGATTGCACACATAACCAAGCGCCTGACCATTGCGGAACAGATGGAGGCCTTCGCCCACGCCCATCTGGTAAAACGCGGCCTGACAGAAGATAAGCTCGCCTATTACGGCCATTCGATGGGCGGCATCGTCGCGCTGCAGGCGGGGCTTTCGGGCGACAAACCCGTGGCCGCCATTGTTTCAAGCAGCGGCTCGGTCATACCAATGACCAAGGTCAAAAACAAATCCAAGGTTTTCCTGCAAATGGGGGGACAGGATGAAGTATTTAACGCGCCGATGCCACCGATGCCCCCAAAAGGGTTCCTGAAACGGATATTCGCCAAGGCCGTCGCACGCCTCAGCCTGGGTCATGCCCGCAGCATAGAGCGCCTGCACGAACAAGGGGTTCCCCTGACTGAAAAAGTTTATCCCAAACAAGGGCACTTGCAGAGCTATAAGGCCTGGACAGATGGCGTGGAGTTTATGGCGAAGGCTCTCGCCAGACGGGAACCGAACTCTCCCACCGGCTGAGCGTTGGTTGAGTGAACGCCATAAACTACAAGGCTAACTCTTTGAACTATATAAGTACATATAGATTCGGAAATAAAAACTGCATGCAAAAGGATCATTTATCGTGTATTTTTGACCTACGTCATAGCAATTCAATCAAAAGAGTGAGCCAACATGACCGAATCCCCCCCCAAAATAAACGACTCAGCCAGCTGGCACGATGAAAACGGATTTAAATACCTGCTCTACCCTGCAAAAACGAAAAAACCTGAACATTTAATTATCTACCTGCATGGCCTTGACTCCAATGCTGAAGGCGAAAAAGATTTTTTGCACTCCATGCGGGAAAAAATTCCCGGCGCGGATATCATCTCGCTTCAGGCTCCCTTCAAGATCAATGTCATGATTCCCGGCCTTCTTGAAAACCCGCTGGGGTATAGCTGGTTCCACTTGAAGGGATTGAAGGAAACTGTGCTGTCACACATATTCAACCGCCTGAGCATTGTGGAACGCGTCGAGAAATTCACCCGTAACGAACTGCAAAAACGCGGCCTGAAGGAAGATAACCTGGTTTACTACGGCACATCGCTGGGCAGCATCCTGGCGCTGCAGGTGGGGCTTTCGGGCGACAAACCCGTGGCCGCCGTTGTGTCACGTTCCGGAGCCGTCCTGCCTTTCACCAAGATCAACAGCAAACCCAAGGTTTTCCTGCAAATGGGGGAAGAGGACAAGCTGTTCTTCGGCTCCCTGTTACCGGACAGTTCCCTCAAGCGCGCTTTCTCCCGCGTCGCCAAAATCTTCAGCCTGAAGCATAACCGCAGCGTGGCACGCCTGAAAAAACAAGGCGTCCCCCTGACCGAAAAAACCTACCCCAAGCAGGGCCATACGCTGGACAAGGCGGCATGGGACGACAGCGTGGAGTTTATTGTGAAAGCGCTGAAGCTTAAGCCTTGAACTAATCACACCGCCCATCACCCCGTGCGGAGATGACGCGTCTTGTTTTGTTGTCGAATTTCACGAGAACCGTGCGGCGGCAGGCGAAATGGTCGAAGTTGAAACGGTAATCGTAATGTACGAGCCCATTCCGTGTGTTGTTTGATTTTACCGCCCTGCCCTGCCTCTTCAGCACCGTATCCACATAAGACAGCTTTGTTCCCGATGGGAAGAGTCTCCGCGCGGCGGCGTCCAACGTTACAAAACTATAGTTTTCAAAGTCGAAATGACGCGCCTCCGATTTACGGTCACCGGGTTTAAAGGCTTTTATCTTCTGCGCGATCCGGAAGGCGGCGGAATGGTCCGCGTGATGACGGGAAACACCCTCCGTGCCAGCAGCCCCAGCATTGCCCGCGATCAGCAGTGCGAAAGCAACAAAAACCGGCACGTAGCTTTTTGATTTCAGCATCCTAGCCGGCAAGTTTCTCCTTCACCAACCCACCCACCTTCGCGAAATCCATCTGGCCGGAATACTTGGCTTTGAGTTCGTTCATCACCTTGCCCATGTCCTTGATGCTGGAAGCACCGGCGGCGGCGATGGCGCCCTGCACGGCGGCTTTCATTTCGTCGTCGGAGAGTTGTTTCGGCAGGTAGGCTTCAATGATCTTGATCTCGCCGGCTTCCTTATCCACGAGGTCCTGCCGCTTGCCCTGTTCGTACAGCTTGATCGATTCCTGGCGCTGCTTGATCATGGTTTGCAGGAGGGACAAAATCTGCGCATCGCCGATAACATCCTTGTTGTCGGCAGTGCGCCCGTCGATGTCTTTCTGCTTGATGGCGGCATTGATCAGGCGGATGGTGTGGACGCCCAGTTCATTCTTGGCGAGCATCGCCGTTTTCAGGTCTGCGGTTAATTTCTCTCTCAGCATGGCTTTTCCCTCATTTTGTTGTACTGCCATGATAACAGCCCGCTCCATAATTACAAGGCGTCCATATGTGCTTGCATAAACCCGCCTTACGGAATAGAATGGCTTCTTGCCCGATATTTTCCGGCACATTTAAAGGTTATTAAGATGACAACGAAAATTCCTATTACCCTGGCTGGGTTTAACCAGCTTCAGGAAGAAATAAAAGTCCTTAAAACGATCGACCGTCCGGCGATCATTCAGGCGATCGCGGAGGCGCGCGAGCACGGCGACCTGTCGGAGAATGCCGAATACCACGCCGCGCGCGAACGCCAGAGCTTTATCGAAGGCCGTGTCATGGATCTAGAGGACAAGCTCTCCCGCGTCGATGTCATCGATCCCGTCAAGATGGGCGGCAACATCATCAAGTTCGGCGCGACCGTGCAGGTTGTGGATGAGGACACCGAAAAGGAACACGTCTACCAGATCGTTGGCGAATACGAGTCCAACTTCGAAAAAGGCAAGCTCGCCTTCACCGCGCCGCTGTCACGCGCACTTATTGGGAAAACCGTAGGCGACACCGTAGAGGTAAACACCCCCAAGGGCGCGAAGGCTTATGAAGTGTTGAAGGTGCTTTATAAATAAAAGTCTGACACCACCCCGCCCGTCGGCGGCATGGTGATGTCAGATTCTTATTTGAAATGAAAAGAGGATTTCTCATTACGCTCAGTACGACAAATCCCCTCTCTGGCTGAAAGCCAGAGAGGGGATTTGTCAGTAATAACTGTCGAGCCTAAAATCACCCCAGATGAAAGCCTGTAAGTGCCCTACCGATGCCATGGACAACGCCGTTAATCTTGTTTTCAACCCCGCGTATAGCTTGCGCTGGTGCATTTCTGACATCTTGACCCCAATTCCTGACATCCTGCGCCGCATGATTGTAGGCACCTGTAATGTGGTTTACGACTGTGTGGCCGATTTGCACCGCCTTCTGCTGTTCTTTATGATACAGTTCCCTGTTTGCATTAACCACACTAGTGCCGAAGTTCGCAATTCCAGTCACGGGGTTTGGGATGCCGCCGTTCCTGACGAAATTAGTGGCATCAGTTATGCTCTGCGCGCCTTGAGTTAAGGGGTTTGAGGGGCCTGAGGGGGCAGATGCTGCTGGAGCTGCTGTACCAGGTGTTGTAACATGTTGTGCAGCATCGCTGATGAATCGTGACCCAAACATATATTATTCCTCCTTTGTTAAAATAAGCCTTGGCTTTCATCCCAATGCCTATTTATCCCGTCCTATGTCTTCTATTACTATAATGTACCATATATGTATTAAGAATGTATTAATCCATTCCTCTTGAACAAATAAAAGCCTGTGATTTCATAGCTGTATAAGAGAAGCAACGGGACTGGTTTTATGTCCCGGCACCAGTTTTGAGAATCAGCGTTTGCTGCCTGATTCTGTCTCCCGATTGCAGTAATCAGATTGCTTAAACAGCCTTCTTAAAAGCAACAGCTTGAACGCGGGTGTGGCGTTCGGCGGGTTCCGGCTTCAGCACAGAGGGGGATTTGGCGTAGTCCATCTCTTCGTACACCTTGTCGATATTGCCCTTCCACTTGCCGTAGAATTTTTCCAGCAGGCGCACCGCCCAGTTTTTTCCGCTCTCGGCAATTTCATGCAGCGGG
>Ga0207102_1200_pt1 | contig 10855 bp, 8 predicted proteins | sample Alteio_BWMinHeat_80_FD_153573 | JGI IMG/M metagenome (GOLD analysis project Ga0207102, IMG submission 153573) | Enriched cells from forest soil in Barre Woods Harvard Forest LTER site, Petersham, Massachusetts, United States -... | ecosystem: Environmental > Terrestrial > Soil > Temperate forest >... | reverse complement strand
TCAAGTAAAAACATCACATCCCATAATTCATAATTACTTTTGAGAGCAAACAAAAAGTCAACTTTTAGATCTAGTGATGTAAGACCTAATTCTTTTAAAATATTAGCTGAATTGGCTTGACCTAAAAATTTCTTTAAACCATTTAATTGATATCGTGAATATATTTTTGACTGTTGCACAAGAATAGAAATTCTGTCCTCATAAAAGAAATCGATTATTTGAGGATCAATTTCTAGCATTTCTATTTCTTTCAAATAAGGATTATCAAACGATTGTGATTCATGTGTATAAAGTATTTTATATTCATCTATTTTATGAAAATTCTTTCGGAAAGTCGTTTTTCCCAATGTATTATCTAATTCAATCACATTATTAGGAATGAATTCTTTGTCATCAACCAGGTTATGACCATTCACATATTTTTTTTCTTTTTTACGAATGAGGTTGCTTTTATCTCGATTCCAAATAGATTGATACACTGCGCTTTTAGTTTCGATATATTCGTTATCGAATATATCTTCTTCATCATCGAATATATTTTCAAATTTAGATTCTAACAAAGAACAAACTTTTTTATTGTTAACGTAATCCTTCTCAAAACGATCCTGAATAGCATCGAGAACGTTTTTTTGAATCTTAGCATCATTGATGTCATAAACAAGACCAAATTGTTTCGCAATTCCTTCTAAAGTATTTTCACCAAATGGTGCGTGCAGATAATGCGTAAATTCGTTTTTGTTATCAATCGTATAATCGGCTACTTTTAAATATGGTAAGTAATACTTATCAATTAGTTCTCTTACTTCTTCAATAGTCAGAATTTCTTTATCAATGCAAGCTTGTAAAGCGATAATTGAATAACTTTCATCGTCCTTAGTATGGATCGCAACAAATTCCTCGCGATTTTCTTCATGGCATCGGATGACACTTGTCGGATGATTGGATACACATATATTAAAAGGTACACCTTCTAATGCTAATTTTTTAAAGATTTGCAGTGTGAACTGATCTCCCATCCCTCTATCACATGTTTCATCACCGATAAATCTGAAGAGAGCATGTCTTGCTTCTGGATTAACTTTTGCACTAGCAATTATTTCACAGTAACGAGCGTAATCTTGTTTGGTAAAATTTTCTATCGGTATTAAATAAATTTGAGATAATGTTATTAAGTCTTGATCTGTGAATTCAAGAATATGATGTTTTTGAAGTGACGCAATTGCTTTCTGAGCGTTACCATGCAAATCACCAATCGTAATTTGCGCGCCAGCATCTGCCACCAATCTTGGATCAATGACTTGCGAATAATATATATTAAAATAATTTATGGTCGCTACTTTATGATGCATCTCACCCTCGTCTTACTTTTTAAACGAAGTATTATTTTGTAGTTTTGTTTCTGATTTTTTTCTTTCTTCTAAAAGAGCTTCAACTTTAGCTTTCACTAATGCTGTGAAGTAAGCATCGTATGCAAAGTCTGGTTTATTTTGTGTTTGTGCATCAAAGGTAAAAGGAAGTTTAAAATCTGAATTTGGTGTTTCTAGCGTGTAAGTTACTGTTGTTGCATTGTGAAGATGTTCTTCTTCACCGCCTTCTACTTTGACAAGACCGGCACTCACTCTAAGTGTATATTCTTCTAAGTTTTTTGCTAAATAGCGATGCTTGCTTTCAATAAATATGAGATTAGTATTAAAGTGAGCTGTGCCATAAATAAAATTTCCTATTTGAGATGTGATTTTTCCTGCAAGCTCGTTTGCAATCATGTGTGAGATTTCAACTGGTATATGTTCAGGAATAATTTCTGCTTTATGCGAGTATTTATTTCCGCTACCTTCGTTAGTTCTACCACTTTCTGCCATAACGGAACCTTGTGAAATACTTCTTTTGTAATTATCTTTCTTACGTTCAGCGTCGGTTTTTTTAATTAATCCTTTATTAACAGTGATGATTTGTTCTTTCGTTCCGGTTTTGGTATAGACTTTTTTCACTTGATTGTATTCGTCAGATTCAAAAAAGTCGTGATTGCGATCAATTGTAGTAATTGTTTTTTGTTCTTTTAAAGGTTCAGGTGTAAATATAGAAAAACTACCAAAATTAGCGACACGATTATAATTAACTTTTCCAGAAGGCGTTTTGACAATCTGCGGAGAGTTTGTGATTGGTGATTTTTCCACAATTTCAGCAAGTGGTCTGTTTGTCGGAATTTTTTCAATATATTGCTCGAATTTTTCCTTCTCATTTTCTGACAATACACCACCTTTGACAAAAACGACTGTTTTATAGGGTACTGTTTCACCATTCACTTCCACTGTTATATCTTGCTTGGTGCGCATCATTTTCAAGCCAACTGTGCTTGTTTTTTGTTTTTTATTAGATGTGTTGGTATAAGCGCGTTTATCAAACGGGATTGGGCGTTTTTTCTCATTCACTTCTGCTGCTTTATTTTCTTTTAATGTATTAATAGGCTTAGATTTTTGCGCAGGTTTAGGTGACACATTTTCTTTATCTTCAAAACTTTCGGAATTTTCCGAACTTTCTGACAAATTTGTATTGTTCTTCAATGGCTTAGAAGATTTAGAGGTGTTCGCTTTGTTAGGTAAGTTAGGATTTCTTGGCTTCATAATAACCACTTAATATAAATTAGAGTTAATCTTAACCTAATTATATTAAATGATTCTTAAATATTCGCTCATAATTCAACCATTTTTCAAATAAAATTCAATTATTTAATCAATAAGTTGTTTAGATTTGTCATGCCAGCATGCTTTTAGCTGGCACCCAGTGTCTTTAATTTAAAATTATTAGCTGGCACCCAGTGTCTTTAATTTAAAATTATTAGCTGGCATGACAAGCCTAATCAATAAGTTGAAGCGATCTCGAGGTTCTTGTCTAGAACCTGCTCATTTATGGTGGCACGGCTAATCACTGCGAGATATAAAATGACGGCACTGAAAATAGCAATAACAACAAAATCCCACCCGAATGGAATAATTTCTTTACCGCCATAAGCGCCCAAATAAGAAATAAGCACAAGTCCAATTAAGTAAGGAACCATCCACAAACCAGATCGGATATTATAATGGCTGATCGTAATTTGCTTGCGTATGACTGCAATACTAAATAAAGCGGCACCAATGATCATCGCGATTGATAACTTCCAAATCGTTTCCCAACCGCACCAATAACTGAGTAAGTTACAAAAATAAAAAGCAAACGGGCAAATAAGCCAAGCTGCTGGTAATTTAAATGGACGAGCGTCATTTGGCCTTTCTAAGCGAAGACATAATAAAGAAACTGGACCCATCGCATATGAAATCACCATGCCAGAAACTAGGAAGCTAACCATGGCTTGCCAACCTGGTAACGGTAAAAATAAAAACATGCCTAAAATAAAATTAACGAAAATAGCAGTGACAGGAAAACTTTGTTTATTGAGATGTTGTAACCATCTTGGTAAATATCCAATATGACTCATGGCATAAAGTATGCGCGCGGTTGATGTGACATAAATTAAACCCGCACCACCAGGTGATACAACAGCATCGATATATAACAGCTTTAATAACCAAACGAGTCCAAGACCTGCTGCAAGACCTGCGAATGGTCCAACATCACCAATAAAACTTAAATCAGCCCAACCATTTTTTAACATGTCAGGACTTAATGCAGCTATGAATGCAATTTGTAGTCCAATATATAAAATAAGACAACCAATAACCGAGCCAACGATCGCAAGTGGAATAGCAACGGCTTGATTTTTAGTTTCACCAGCAAGTTCGACACCATGTTTAAATCCTGTGAATGCAAAGGCAATACCACCTGTTGCAACGGCGGTTAAAATGGCTTGCCAACCTGTAAAATTAGTTGTGATTGAAAACATACCTATGAAATTTTCAGGATGAAAACTAGTACGGATTAAAACGGTAACGGTTAAAAGAATGACTAAAATTTTAAAACTAAAGATGATTAAGTTTGAGCGGATTAAGCCATTGTAACTAGCAACATTGATAATACACATGGTGAGCATTAGCAGGAATGCCACAATCATGCCTACCCATGATAAGACTGGAATGCCATTTTCTATGACAGTGAGCGAGGTAAAGTAAGTGGAGGCGTATTGGAGCATGGCTTGGGTTTCAATAGGTGCCATGGTGAGTGCGGATAACCATGCGATCCAACTAACCATAAAGCTAGTCAAAATACCGTGACTGATTTGTGGAATTTGTGCCGTTCCTCCAGCAACTGGAAACATCACTGATAATTCTGCAAAAGTAAGCGCAATAACGGCTGTTCCGATGCCACCAATTAACCATGCAATGATTGCGGCCGAACCTGCAATTTTAGCGGCGTATAAAGGAGCAAATAACCATGCCGAACCAACCATGCCGTTAATGCTGATCATGAGTAAGTGAAGTGGGGTGAATCGACGATGCAGTGACATATTTAATCCCTTAAAAGAAGATCAAGTAGTAGCTTAGTACTTTAACTCATTTAAGAAAGGACATCATCTTATCGATGGGGACAGGTTTGTCATACCAGCGAAAGCGGCGGTCTGTCATCCCGCGGCTGCGACCGCGGGATCTACCGTCTTTAACGCTGCAGAGTAAAGTCGCTGGGTCCCGCGGTCTTCGCCGCGGGATGACAGACCGCCGCTTTCGCTGGTATGACAAACATCATCTATAATTTAATATAGGAGTTGTTCAAAAATAGGACAGATATCAAATAATTAGAGATAATATCATGAAAACACTAAATAAATGTTTAGCTTTATGTGCACTTTCACTGTTATTAAGTACAGGTGCAATAGCTGATCATCATCATGGTTCTCATGGCGGTGGGCATGGTGGTAGTAGTTGGCGTGGTGGTGGACATCATCATCATGGCGGTGGTGGCTGGGGTGGAAGTTCATTCTTCTTTGGCATTAGCCCTGGATTTTACACTTATCCAACTTATTACAATTGTGTATATGTACCGGTTTATGATAATTGGGGATACTACATAGGTTCATATAAACAATGCTACTAACAGATTCGCACTGGCTGTGATAATGCTGTACTTCTGGTGAAAAACCAGAAGTGTAGGTGATTGTTATCCTCATTTTATTATGCTACTTTGGTTTTCGTTTATTTTTTATAAAATTATTATAATTAAAAAATAGGGAACCAAAGTATGCGTCCTCGTCCGGAAGAAGAAATGAAAATAAATCGTGAGCTTTTCAAAGTTTTCAAAGCACAAATAATTAAAGCTGACGATCGCAAAGAAGAAATACATAGTGAGCTTTACAAAGCAGCTATCAAAGCACTTAAATTTAAAGAAAGATCATTAGAAGATATATTCAACGAGTATTTAGATACTCTACGTCCTGAAGTCATGCTGGTTTTACTTAACGACACAGTTTTGGAATTAACCTCATTAAAAAATAAAAACCTGGAAGAATGCGCACGTCAAGAAATAGATCTCTCTAACATTGGAAGAAACAACAAATCCATACAAGCAAACATTGAAGTAGGAAAAATAATTGCAAAGCGTCTATTTAATATGTTCGAACAAAATCCAAATGTTGCTGCTGTTGAAGATGAATTCGTTAATGATAACAACGGTAAGATTAAAATTGAACTCGTAAAACCAGGACAACGTTAAAGCTTTAAAACGACTTAAATGGCAGAAGCAGCGTCATTCATTTTATTTAAATAACACAAAACCAAGATCAGTCCTTCATGCACAATGATTTCAATTTCATTTTTTAAAGTACGATTGAAACAAGAATTGTGACCTGGAAAAGTAAGTGTTTGTGAGTGCAATTCCCATCTTAATCCTTTTGTACTGACAACTGCATTGGAAATGCCAAACAAAGACATTTTAGTATCAAGCTCACAAGAAAATTGCTGGTTGCTTTCAGGACGTAAACAAAAACCAATGATTGGTGGGGCATATAAAATACTGTCTGTTGTCAGAAATATATTGATGTTATTTAAAATGTGATCGAGATAACCGCCATTAATACCAGTGATAATCGTTGGTAATAAGCCATGATCATTTAAATAAGATAAACATTTTTGAAAATCAGAAGTGTCTTGATTTGGTAGATAAAGTGATGGTTGCTGTTTAAGTAAAATAGGATCAGCACCATCTAAATCACCAATAACAATAGTTGGTTTAATATTTATTTTCGCTAAATAATTAAGTGCGCCATCAGCAGCAATAATAGGTAACGCAAGATTGAAAAAATCTTTTTGCGGTAAATCACCATGCAAACATAAAATCGAACGGTAATTTTTAAAATCAAGCATGATTGATCTCGAGGGTCACTTGACGATCGTAATAATTTTTTTGTAGTAACAATATTAATGCCGTTGCTAAACCAACAATATTGCTGACAACGACAAAGCTTGCATGAATATATAATCCATAAACAATCCAAGCAAATGAACAAATAAGATAATTGATTATCATAATCATTGAAATATCAGACGTCGATCGCGTTTTAAAAGCTTTATAAACTTGTGGTAATAAACCAATAAAAGAAGTAATTAAAGCAATAAAACCAAAAATAGATTCAATAGACATTACATTTTCCTCCGCTCATAACCAGCCGTCATTGCGAGGAGCGTAGCGACGCGGCAATCCAGGCAATTGTGAGCGTAGCTTACAATTGTAATAGTTTTACAATTTAAGTGAAGCATTTGTGCCTGGATTGCCGCGTCGCTACGCTCCTCGCAATGACGGCAATCCTAACAGCGTATTACTTCACCATATTTCTTAGCACAAACTGTAAAATCCCGCCGTGGCGATAATATTCCACTTCATTTTGAGTATCAATACGGCTTAAGGTTTTTATCGACTCTTTTTGTCCATTCGCTCGTTCGATAGTCACATCAATATCCATTTGTGGTTTGATATCACCATCTAATCCTTCAATATGAATGATTTCACTACCATTCAAATTTAAAGTTTTACGATTAATTCCATTTATAAATTGTAAAGGTAAAATACCCATACCAATTAAATTAGAACGATGAATACGTTCAAAACTTTCCGCAATCACTGCTTTCACACCTTGCAATTTAGGACCTTTTGCAGCCCAATCACGTGAAGAACCCGTGCCATATTCTTTCCCAGCAATGATAATTAATGGAATATCTTTTTCTTGATATTTCATACTCGCATCAAAGATAGACATCACTTCTCCAGACGGAATATGTTTTGTCATGCCGCCTTCAATACCAGGAACCATTTCATTGCGTATACGAATATTTGCAAAAGTACCACGCATCATGACTTCGTGATTACCACGTCTTGCGCCATAAGAATTAAAATCTTTAATTGAAATGCCTTTTGATTGTAGATATTTGCCAGCGGGACTATCTGGTTTAATGGAACCAGCAGGTGAAATATGATCGGTCGTAATGCTATCGCCAAGCAATGCTAAAATTCGCGCATCGTTAATATTTTTAATTGGATCAGGTTTCATTTTCATATCAGAAAAAAATGGCGGATGTTGAATATAAGTGGAATCAGTTTGCCAAGTATAAGTTTCGCCTGTTGGTACATTCATATTCTTCCAATCATCATTACCAGTAAATACATCTGCATATTGTTCACTAAACATTTGACTATTTACTTTTGCAACTTCATTGGCAATTTCAGCATTACTCGGCCAAATATCTTTTAAGAAAACTGGTTTTTGATTTTGATCAACACCAATTGGATCTTTAGTTAAATCAATAAAAGTCGTGCCTGCTAATGCAAATGCAACAACAAGTGGAGGAGAGGCTAGCCAATTTGCTTTGACTTGCGGATGAACTCGACCTTCAAAATTACGATTGCCAGATAATACGGCTGAAACGATTAAGTCATGATCATTCACAGTTTTTGCAACGGGATCTGGTAATGGCCCTGAATTGCCAATACAAGTTGTACAACCATAACCAACAAGATCAAAACCTAATTCATCAAGTGATTTATTTAAACCAGAAGCTGCTAAGTAACGAGTGACGACTTGCGAACCAGGCGCGAGTGATGATTTCACCCATGGTTTGCGTTTTAAACCTTTTTCTAACGCTTTTTTCGCGAGTAATCCGGCAGCCATTAACACACTTGGATTTGAAGTATTCGTACAACTGGTGATAGCAGCAATCACCACGTCACCATGATGTAAATCATAACCATCGCTTGTTGCAAAAGTATTATTTTTTTCGGGCGTGCGATTGGCATCATGAAGTAATTTATCAAATGATGGAATGAGTTCACTTAATAATACGCGATCTTGCGGACGCTTAGGTCCTGCCATGCTAGGGTTAACAGAGGATAAATCTAATTCTAAAGTCTCAGTAAATTCAGGTTCGCCAAGACTGGATTCATGCCACATGGCTTGCGCTTTGGCATAAGCTTCAACGAGTGCAATTGTCTTTTGATCTCGACCAGATAGATGAAGATAATCGATTGTTGCTTTATCAATAGGAAAGAAACCACATGTTGCGCCATATTCAGGTGCCATGTTTGCAATTGTTGCGCGATCGGCAACGGGAAGATCGGATAAACCAGGACCATAATATTCTACAAATTTTCCAACAACACCTTTTCGACGTAACATTTCTGTGAGCGTGAGTACAAGATCTGTTGCGGTCACGCCTTCATTTAATTTTCCAGATAATCTCACTCCAATCACTTCAGGAATAAGCATGGAAATTGGTTGGCCCAACATCGCAGCTTCGGCTTCAATCCCACCAACTCCCCAACCTAATACACCCAAACCATTAATCATGGTGGTATGGCTATCTGTGCCGACAAGCGTATCGGGATAAGCCGTTTTTTTGCCGTTTTGATCACTATGCCAAACTGTTTTTGCTAAATATTCTAAATTAACTTGATGACAAATCCCGGTATCAGGCGGTACCACTCGAAAATTATCAAAAGCGGTTTGTCCCCAGCGTAAAAAAACATATCGTTCGTGATTGCGTTCCATTTCCATTCTGGCATTAACTTCGATCGCATTTTCGTTGGCGTAGGCATCAACTTGAATAGAATGATCAATGATCAAATCAACAGGAGAGAGTGGATTAATTAGGTTGGGATCACCACCTAATTGTTTAATCGCATCACGCATGGCGCCTAAATCAACGACCGCAGGAACACCTGTAAAGTCTTGCATCAGAACCCGAGCGGGACGATAAGCGATTTCTCGATCTGATTTTTTATGGTGAAGCCAATCACAAACGGCGTTAATGTCGGTCGCGTTTACGGTCACATTGTCTTCATATCTCAATAAATTTTCTAATAAAATTTTTAAAGAATGTGGCATTTTTTGAAGTTGAAGCCCATGAGAATCTTGTAAAGTTTTTAGACTGAAATAATCGTAAGACTCACCATTCACTGTGAGTTGCTTTAATGAGTTAAACGAATTGATTGAGGTCACAATACCTGGTCTCCTGTAGGGTGGATTAGACGCGTTTTTTGCGTCGTAATCCGCCATATAACATTGGTGGATTAAGGTGCCCGCGATGACAGCATCATAATGAAGGCGTATTATATAGCAAATTTTTTTCAAGTGTTACTTTAACGATTGCTTTTAAAGGTTTATAGAATAATGAATTCAAAAATTGTGACTAAAGAGCAGTACATATCAGTCATCAAACCATTTTTAATTCAGTTACAACAATATTTTTGTGATGTTTTTGAGCTGGAAGATGGGATCGCTAAATTTTTAAAAGATGAATGGCACTATCATGGTGGCGGTGGAGGCATCACTCGCGTGTTAAAAGATGGGCCTATCATTGAAAAAGCAGGTGTTAATTTTTCTCATGTTAAAGGGACTTCATTACCAATTGCTGCAACGCAAAAACGCCCAGAATTAACGAACTTACCTTTTGAAGCGCTAGGAGTGTCAGTCGTTGTTCATCCACGTAATCCTTATATTCCGACAGCGCATTTTAATGTGCGGTTTATTATTGTTGGAGATGACGAATCAAATTATAAATGGTGGTTTGGGGGTGGTTTTGACTTAACACCTTATTATGTGTTTGAAGAAGATTGTATTCATTGGCACAAGATGGCTCAAGCTGCTTGCGCACCATTTGGCGATTCGCTATATCAAGAATATAAAGAATGGGCTGATCAGTATTTTTATTTGAAACATCGCGGTGAAGCGCGCGGAATCGGCGGTCTTTTTTTTGACGATTTGAATAAGTGGGAATTTGATCATTGTTTTGAATTTATGAAATCAGTTAGTCAATACTTTATGCTCGCTTATCAACCCATAATAGCAAAAAGAAAATTTGAATCTTATAGTGAACGCGAACGCGCTTTTCAATTGTATAGACGTGGACGTTATGTCGAATTTAATTTGTTGTATGATCGCGGTACTTTATTTGGCTTGCAATCAGGTGGACGTACGGAGTCGATTTTAATGTCATTACCACCGCTAGTTGCGTGGGAATATCAACCTGATATTTATTCTGAAGAAGCAGTGTTGGTGGAATATCTTAAAGCAAGGAATTGGGTGTAACCGTCATTGCGAGGAGCGTAGCGACGAAGCAATCCAGGCAATTGGATGCGAAGCATTCAATTGTAAAAAAGTAACGGCGTAATTTTTTAACAATTTTGCGTATTACTCAAAATTGCCTGGATTGCTTCGTCGCTACGCTCCTCGCAATGACATCAAACCTTCTCCGGAACCAACTCCGACTCATCTTTTGCAACAACCTCACTAGCTGGCATTTGACAATACGTTTCTTTAACAAACAGTGATAAAAAGATTCCAAGCGCTACACCAATCGGGACGACACTGAGTGCAAATGTGTAGTCGCTAGGTAAGTAGATTGGTAAGCCATCGGCATCTAATGATCCTTCTGCATGT
>Ga0207102_1199_pt1 | contig 10860 bp, 8 predicted proteins | sample Alteio_BWMinHeat_80_FD_153573 | JGI IMG/M metagenome (GOLD analysis project Ga0207102, IMG submission 153573) | Enriched cells from forest soil in Barre Woods Harvard Forest LTER site, Petersham, Massachusetts, United States -... | ecosystem: Environmental > Terrestrial > Soil > Temperate forest >... | reverse complement strand
TTATTCGTTTGTGATGTTTCTTAAAGATTATCAACATTGTCAATCCAGACCCCAATGCTCGTTGTCAATCCAGAACCAGTCTCGCACCTAAACACAGCTTCTCAGGAGCGCCCAAGTAACTGGTTACCAATATCAAAAAGTAACACTGCTCATCTACGCATCCTTTTTGCTGATTAACTCATTACCGCCTTATCTATTTCACCCGTTACCGCAATTTTTGCCAAGAGAAATACGCCATATAAGGCGGTTGCTCCGATTGTAATCGGGGCAGCAGCAACCGCTAATCCGACAACAGCTCCGCCTTTTCTAGTCTGTGGGTCTTTGTTTAGCAGACAAGCGAGTGCGATGACTGCACCAAGAGCAGCTAATCCAATCCAGAGTGGAAGGCAAGTTGCTATTCCAAATACAGCGACAGCGCCCCCAAGAGCTAAACCTATACTGCCAAGAAAGGCTATTATACGCAGAGCTGTAGGTAATTTAATTTTTGCGTTGCTTTCTTCTGGGTTGACGTCGCTGTTCGATGTTGGCAGTTGAGCTTTGTAGGCGTCTGCCGATTGTGACGGTTGATGAGAGGGAATGCCTGCATAAACCGGGTGACTTCTGGGTGGTCTGTCTGGAATTGGTGGGGGTGGACCGAAACTTGATACCGTACTCATAATATCCTCCAAATTTAATTCTTATTTATAATAAAATTTTTTTAAAATCGTTAATTTTTGAGACATAAGTTTGGTTATTGCTATATTCTTTTGGATCAACTTCTTTCATAATATTTTCTAATAACTGCTTGGCTATATCTAATTGTTCATTAAGAATTGTACACTCAATAATTTGTAGGTAAGATAGAAAATACTCAGGAGCTAATGATATCACCCTATAATAGGAATTGATGGCATCAATATATTTTCCTAAATTTTGTTGCGCCATTCCTCGGGAAATCCAATAAGTGACATTTGTTGGCTCTATTACTGAAAGAAAATAAAAACAAGATAAAGCCTTATCGAAACAATCCGACTCAAACCATTTAGAGCCAATTTTATAGATTTCATTCTTGTCATCTTCAGATAACGTAAGTAGGTTCTTAGTAAAATTTTTAAAGTCTTTGATTGATTTGCAATCAGCAATCATTTTGTTTAGTTCACCTGACTCTGTGAGTTTTGAGATATTATTGAATTTCTTATAAAGTAAAGGATTACTTTCCTTTAATTCTTCAATCACAAGAACGATTGTATGTGTGTGTAGGGCGACATCATTTTCTATTCTTTTTGTCATATTCTCAAAATATTGTTTTTCACATTCTTCAGTTAATTTTTTAACTTCTATTTCACTAGGATGATGATGTTTTGTTAAAGAAATAATCTTTTGATCCAATATGTTATCTATAGATTTTTTAGTTTCTAGATAAAATTCAAGATCCTCTTTATCCAAATTAGCATGTTGTTGTGCTGACATAAAAACTCCATTTTTTTGATTGGAAATCAAGTGTTAATGATAAAAACTTTACTGGTCATTACGTTTTATGTTCTCCTTATATTAGTTGTTTTTCTAAACGTTTGAACTATCGTTTTGTGTTTTAACAAGTCTTTTATTTAATTATATTTTTTTATTTAATTCTTTGTCAATAAAATATAAAAATAAACACAGCAATTAGTAGTGAAATAATTATAGATGTAAAATAAGACTTAAAAAGAAAAATTCTTCTTTTTCAATAGAAAAGGCAGCGCTCAATATTGTATAATGAGGATGATTAAATAATCATTTAACAAAATGAGGTTGCCATGGAAGTTAATAGCCCAAATTCGGATGATAACACAGCCGAGATTAATTTTGTCGATTATCCTGCAAGTAGGTAGCCAGGGCGTCTCGCCCTGGTGCACAGGGCGGGACGCCCTGGATACCTTCTTTTGCGTTAAAGCGAAGGTCGCGAAGAAGAGATCAAAGCAAGGCGAAGCCTGAGAAGGTAGCCAGGGCGTCTCGCCCTGTGCACCAGGGCGAGACGCCCTAGCTACCTTCTTGTTTTGCGTAAGGTGAGTAATTAATACTAATCATTATTTATCTCGTCTTGGCCTCAAAATGCACGGGATTTCAACCCATGCGATTGACTTTTCCTAGGAAAAGTCAATCAGCATGGGTTGAAATTCCTATCCTTTTGAGGAAATAGCTTGATTATGCGTTATGAATTATTTTATGATGCAAGACCATTTGAAAAGAAGAAGAACGAAATTTATTCTTAGGTCATATCATGTCAATTTCCAAGAAGAGAGCATACAATTCTGAAAATAGAAATGCTCAGGCAGCGCAAACGAGACTCCGTATTCTTGAATCAGCCAAACAGCTTTTTCAATCAGAGGGCTTTGAGTGTGTCACGATTGAAAAATTGGCTCAAGTTGCTGAAGTTTCAATACCCACTGTTTATGCGCTTTTCCAATCCAAACGCGGTGTTCTCTTTGCGTTGACGGACGAAGCTTTTCCCTCTGAAGAGTTTAATGCTTTGGTGGAGGAGGGTAAACGAGAAAAATCAGCAAAACAACGCCTCATCATAACAGCTAAACTTTCACGGCAATTATATGATTCTGAAAGGACGCAAATTGATATTTTTCAAGGTGCTTCCCTTTTAGCCCCTGAATTTAAAGAGCAGCAAAAAGAAAGAGAACAGCGCCGCTATCTTCGTCAAGAAGAGTTCGTTAAAACATTGATGAAGGATAAAGCCCTTCTTGAGGATCTTAGCTTATCTCAAGCACGAGATATTTTTTGGGCTTTTACAGGACGTGATCTCTACCGCATGTTTGTTGTCGAGCGCGGTTGGACATCAGACCAATACGAGAATTGGCTTGCTCAACAATTAATAAAAACTTTGCTCAGAGATGGCTGAAATAAGGCAGTTTTATTGATACTCAACGGTCAGGAAGCAATATTCTTCTTCAATTCCTATTTTTATAAATTCGTCAAAATAGCCAGATAGTTATAGTTTCAGAATATCCCTCAACACACCTGAAGAATATTGTTAATTATCAAGTTTTTCTTATGAACTCCATCTGGAGTAGGGTATGGATAGGTTTTATTTGCCGCACACTTCCACCCACCTCCCATCTTCCTCTCTATGCTTCTGTGTTTGATTTTTTTAACTCACCTTACGCACTGAGAGTAATTTACTCACCTTACGCAAAACAAGTAGGTAGCCAGGGCGTCCCGCCCTGGTGCATAGCCTCTTTGCGCCTCTGTGTCTGATTTTTTAAAATATATCTTCAAAGTATATCTTTTAGGGAATAAATGCCAAATTTTCTGAGGATCCATTTTATTTTCCGAAGATCGTCACTGTGGTTGCGTTGGTTACGTTGACAAATGTGTCAATCGAAACAACATAGTAGCCACAGGTTTTATCTTTCACTAACCTCAGAACTGTAGGATGATTTTTTTTGTTTTTTCATCTTGACATATTGGATATAGTTTGCTATGATCAATTGAAAAAGTAAACTCTTATCAAAAAAGGATATATATGTCAGAAAAAAATGTAGCTTTCGCAGTAGCCTATTATCAGGCGATGAATAACAAAGATCTTTCTGTTATCGAGAAATATCTTCACCCAGACGTTCGGCTTATAAGCCCAATGGCTGATGTGCGTGGAAAAGACGCCGTGTTCAACTCAGTAAAGAACTTTCTTACTGTCTTTGATAAGCTCACAATCCGCGCTCAGTGTGGCAATGGAGATCAGGTTATGTTGGCTTATGATCTAGATTGCCCAGTTCCGACTGGCCTTGTTCGAGGGGCCGTATTATTGACTTTTCAAAACGGTTTGATCATTCGTTATGAGTTATTTTATGATGCCAGACCTTTTGAGAAGAAGAAGAATGAAATTTTTTCCTAAATAGCTTTCTTGCGTAATTAATTACGCAAGAGCTCTCATGAAAAATCTAATGATTTGGACTTTTTAAAAACCCTTCTTAAATACAACTAAAATAAGGAAATTTTGTTCCCATGAAAAAATATTCATTTCAACACAATCAATTAACTTTTTCCTATCTCGATTCAGGAGGAGAAGGACCAGTAATCATCGCTCTCCATGCACATTGGATGGAAGGCATTACATTTGTTCCTCTAGCCTCCACGTTGACTCCACAATGGCGTGTTATTGCTTTGGATCAGCGCGGACATGGATATTCTGATCATGCAGCAACGTATACGCGCAACGATTATCTCGACGATCTATCAGCTTTTCTTGCACATCTCAATTTAAAGAAGCCAGTGGTACTATTAGGTAATTCTCTTGGGGGAGTGAACGCTTACCATTTTGCTGCGCTCTTTCCAGATCTTGTGCGCGGCTTAATTGTCGAAGACATTGGTGCTGAAATCTCCGTTGATGTCAGTTTTTCACTTAATTGGGCAGGCACCTTTAATACCCGGGAAGACCTTGTGCAGTGTGTGGGCTTGCGTTTGTTACCTTGCTTACAAGATTCTTTTCGTCAAACTGATGATGGTTGGCGGCTCGCATTTGATCCACAGGAAATGTTTACGTCGATCAATTTAACGACTGGAAATCATTGGAAGGAGTGGCTTGCAACGGATTGTCCCGCTCTAGTCATCCGTGGACAAGACAGTCTAGTCACAACACAAAAACATTGCGAACAGATGGCATTGCAGCGACCTAACACCCGTCTCAGCGTTCTAAAAGGTGGACATATTGTTCATACAGATAATCCAATGGGATTTGTAGGAGCTGTCAAATCATTTCTTCAGGAGCTAAAAGCTGAATGAACGAGCAATCTGTTATGCTTTAGAATTTAAATGTAAAAAAAATTGATCGAGAACGCCTTATCAAAGCGGCAGAATTATTTATCGGAACACATGACTTCACGTCTTTTGCCAACGAGGCGCATCGAGGATCTGCAGCTAAGGACCCTGTGAGAACCATTATGCGTCTAGATGTGATTGATCAAGAGGGTGGATTGCGTTTAGAATTCGAAGCCGATGGCTTTTTATACAAAATGGTACGCAACATTGTAGGGATGCTAATTGAAGTAGCAACCGGTAACTGTCAGCTAGAGGATATCCCAAAGGTATTTAGCGCCAAGAACCGCAAAATGGCCCCTGCAGCAGCTCCGGCACAAGGCCTCTTTCTTATGGAAGTCAAGTATGGGGAATAGTGTGACTGTTCGGATACCCATAAAAAATTAAAGGCTTCGCCTTTAATACTAGGCTTGATCTATTTTGAAAAAGCGGAGGGAATGGGTGTCTGAGGCTACAGCATACATTTCAAGGCCTGTTTGGGTGAAGGTTATAAAGTCTTCAAGGTTTTTACCGACATGCTGCTCTTCTTTGCTTGATATCGTATTTGGATCAGTAAAATAAAACTTACCTTTTCGTTTCATGATATTTACTGCATGACCGGCGCCACCTGGATCGAGGCGCACTTCCATTTGATAGACTCCTTCTGGGGCGTTGTCAGCCCAAGAACGCAATCGCAGGTCATCGACATCTTCTTTAACACCAATAAATTCATTTAATTCCAGTCCTAGAACAGAATAGAAAGCTTTATTGTTTTCAAGTTTCGTTATATTCAGTTTTTTGTTCCATATTTCCTCGTTGAAGTTTTCTGCCCAAGCCTTTAATTTATCAAAAATATGTTTAGGTAGGTCTGAAGGTGTGCTCCTTTCATTCAATGCTTTAAAAAAAGAATAAGTACGAAGTAGATCTTGAACCCTAGGGTCATCTACAGGTGCTTGAACATCAGGGTCGATTGCGTTTGCTTGTAGGAAAGTGGCTGTTTTTAGCTTGTCGATGCCGTCAGAATTTGTAATGGAATAAATAGCTGCAGCTTGAACGGAAGGATTAGCTTCCAGTTGTAGAAGCTTTCGAAGGCTTGAATCATATTTGGTGATATTAGGCAATAAAGCCGTATGAGCTACTTGTGTGATAAAAGCTTCTTGGGTTGCTCCTTGCTCATATTTTGAAAGTAGATTGAAGAGGTGATTTTCAAAATCGTCACGTTCCCATGATTTCAATAACTCTTTGCCGGTTTGCAAGGTGACTCCTGCGCAGCAACCACCATATATGCCAAGAGAGATATTATCAAAAACCGGATGTGGAGCAAAATAGTGTTTATGATTTGCTATAGCTTGGCATAGTTGTTGCGCTTGTTCTTTAATGAGTTGAAAATGTTGTGGATCCTCAGGTAAATTAAAAAGATTCATTTTGTATTTAGAGGCTAATAATCTTTGATGTTTTATAAATAGATCTCCAGCGCCGTGCTTGCGGATAAGTTGAGGGCGTTCTTTTAGGAAATCAAATAGAGTGTCGGAATGAAAACCTTGTCTTACAGCTTCTAAAGCGGTTAAGAAAAGCGCTTGAGAGGGAATGCAATAACTATTTGGCTTTATCTGTAGGCTGTTGCCTAATGCTGTGATTTGTCCATGGAAAACATCTAGTTGTGACAAACGTTCCTGTTTGTGAGGTTGAAGTTGAGGAAGAGTTAAAGTAAGAGCTTCCTTTAAAAAATCGATCCATAAAAATTCTTGCTGAACTGTGAGAGTGATTTTACTGTCCTCAGCTAGACGACATAACTTACAAAGGTTGTCGAGCTTTTTTTGAGCTAATTGATATAGGAGATCGTGATTCATGTGTTCACGAAAAAAGGATAATTGTTGTTGAGAGATTTCTGCTCGCTCAGAACTTAAAAAGGTAACAATCTCATCTGTAGAGAATGGTTTCTTCATACGTGAAGATAGATCAGTTGAAAACGCAATTGCATCAGCTGTGTCGCTATCTCTTAAATGCGGTTGGTAGTCAGGAAAAAATTGCTCAAATCTGTCTCGAATACTGAACTGATCTTGTTCGCTTGAGTAATTTATAGCTGCTTCTCTGAAGAATAGGTCCATTACAGCCGCATCTGCTTGCTCAAAAGGGTAAGAAAATCCGTGTGAGAAGTCTGAGTGCATGACAAAATTGGCAATTTGAGCGAGTTGAGGTAATTCAGGAGATTCTCTGAATAATTCTAAAAAAGCCATTTTGAATATGCATCTGCTTTCTAACCCATTATGATCCGGAATTGAAAGACGTTTTGATGAAGTTAGTAATTGTTCAATTTCGTCCTTTCCTTGCAGGCGTTGTACCCTATCTTTAAAAAAGGAGACGATAACCACTGCAGCTTCACGAGGTCGAATCGAGTAATATTTTTCGCTATACATATAGCATTCATACAATGGAGATAAGGAGGAGGGTAATGACTTCAAGTCGTAGCGATTTAGGATTTTGAGACAGATTTCCACCAAAATAGGCGGCTTTGCTTGTCCTTGTTTCAACCATACAGCTAAAAGCAAGTCTGCAACTATTTTAATAGGTGTGGTGTGAGTGTTGTCCTTTAGGTCAATTTTAAGCCATGTAGAAGCTTCAAACATTTGTATTATCGTAAATGAGTAGTTGTATTCTGTACCACTACCCTCAATAGTTAACGAATCAGAAAGTTGTTGAACGGCAACAGTAAGTTCATTTTGCAGTAGCGCCGCTTCGGCTGCACCAAATTCGAAATAATATTCTAGATGTTTTTTTTCGCTTAAATTTTTAAGTTGTTTGTTTGTGATTAAATCTTCTTTAAAACATTCAAATAATGTTGAAAACTTAACATTTTTCCAAAGCTCCTTAGCAACATCATCTGTGAGTTGATCGGTATGTTTAACCAAAAGTAAGAGTGATGTTTTGCTATCAATTGACGAAATGTCGCCTGATTCTAGTGTTAAGTTCGAGAATTTGTTAAACAACTTCAAAATATCAAAATCTGATCTTAAAATAGCCCTCAAAGCCTTTTGATAAACGACAATCTCTGATAAGGTTAATGATTTGCGCGATTCAATTTGGTAATACAGACCCCAATAAGAGCCCACCTCTTCTTTAAGTGTACACCTATAAACTGACAAGGATTGCATATCTAAAAAAGAGGCGATAAGCCAAGCTGTTTTAGAGTCCTTAAAAATGATCTTTTTCTGATCCGGTATAGCTGTAGTATTTACGATTGTATTTAATAAAGGATCAGATACCTTTGATTTGATAGGACTCGCCATATTGAATGCCTTAGTTTTTTAGGGGATTTTATCAAAAAAGTATTAAGATTGTATAAAGATAAAAGTAATAGTCAGGTGTCAATAAAAAATTAAAAGGCGAAGTCTTTGTAGCTTAGACTTTAGTCTGGGCTTGTTGAGATATTAAATAGGTATTCCAATAAAGAGGTGTGATGAGAAAACGTGCTTTTAAATCACGTATTTTTATAAATTGTTCAATGACGGGGGTTGAGTCTGAATTTTGTAATATTAAATTAGGAGCTTCTAATTTTTCTGATAGATAGATGAATAACAATAAATTATTAAATTGAGATTTTTTAACAAAAGGATCTTCTTGCGTTTCGATCTGTATTATATATCGACTCAAAGCAGGGTGGTAACGTTTAAAATTATCCAATCTAGGTTTTAACTCCTCCACTCCATCCTTTAATCCAGTTGGATCTTGGTTCACTCCCGGCCAAAAGCTCCACCTGAAGCTCTCTTTTTCAATTTTTTGCATAGTCGTGATGCTCATTACTCCCGTTTCTATGACCTCAGATATAAGTGCTTTTGCTGCATTTTTATTTAATATTTTTTTCTCGATCTTATAAAGATCACGCTTTTGAGCATCAGAAATAGTAATAAGATACTTATTTTGAGTTACTACTTTAAGTCTAACGTGATGGGTTGAAAACGTTCCTGTATTTGCCGTATACAAACTTAATTGATAAATATGCTTTTGTTGCAAGCATACAGGATCCCTCCATCCTCTTTCGTGCAAGTGCTTTAAAACAGCTTCACACAATGGAGCAGCTTCTTCTAGCTGATCGTCTGTCATAAAGTCTTTTTCGGCAGGAATGCATTTGTCTAGGATAGATTCCAAAAATAGAATGGCTTTTGCTTTTAATGCCGGATCTTCAATAGGGCTCTTCAAGACAAAATCGTTGCTTTTCAACACTTGATCTTTTGTCTCTTCAATCATTTTGTCCAAAGTAGGAATCCGTAATTCTTCAGGAAGCAGTTGCAAATCTACTAGATAAGAAAAAAGGGGGGAAATCTTACGTTCTTCGAAAAAGAATGGATCATTATGATAGTCCCTTGTCATTAAATTAACGATATTAAGTAACCATACCAGGCAAGAGCTCCGACCTTCTATTGGAATCATTTTTAATAGCTCAATGGTAAGTTGAGCATTTTTATGTAAAGCTAAAATTAAAACCTTTTCATCTTTTAAAGAGACTCTTTTTTCTTCAGGAAATAAGTTGGAGGCTTCAGTGAAGTGATTGAAGACTGGAGATATGGAATCCGACCAATTTTTAGGATCCCAAAATATAAGCCACTCATCTAGTTCCTGTTCGAGTTCCTCTGGAACCAGTCCTAACCATCTATACCGATTACACACATAATAGGCGTCTTTTTTTTCAGCTTCATTTAAAACGTGGCCCTCTGAAGTATATTGAACAAGTTGAGTCTTAAGGAACTTAAATGTTTTTTCTCTTAATGGAAGATCTATACGCAATAAATGACACAAAAAATAGTCAGTATCTGACAAGCGATCTAATGCGTTGACGTAAAATTCTAACTCCTTACCATACTTTACTTTTCTATCACTAATGATAGGAAGCGCCTGTTGTAATTTTGTTAAAACAGGGAACCGATCTTCCTCTGGTAGTACTAGGAAATAAACTAAAATGCTGGCCCACTCAACATTCAAGATTTTATTTCTACGCTCACAATACTGTTGTGGCTGAAGATCTTTCACGATTTGTGCAACAACCTTTAGGTTCTCTAATCTTGTATGTATAGGAAATAAGTTAATCAAGAAATAATTATACGTTGCATTGGTTTTAAATGCAGAAAGGAACTCTGCGTTCTTTTCAGTCTTAGCCATTTCTTGCTCAGGAAATAATTTCAGAGTGTCTGTAAATAGTGTGCTTCTTTGTTTAAATATCTCTACTAATTTCCCATCACATTTAATGACTTGAATGAGCTCACGACCTACGACTCCTTTTATCTTTAATTCGTGTCCTTGCGGTGAATATGCGCATTCGCATCTAAACATGTGATAAAGTCTAGAGGCAACCTCATGACCTATATCTGTATCTAAATGGCTTTCTCGAAGGAACTGAAGAATTTGAATACAATTAGTGTTATTTCCTTCAAATAGTCGGGCAACAATTGCCTTGCATTCGCTTTCATAAACACCTTCGTCATACGCGCTCCTACACCCGCGAAAAGGAACTTCCTGTAAAAGCCTAAGAGCCGCTACTTTAAATTCGTCTCGTGTCTCTGGAGGTTTGAGAGAAAGAGTGTTTACCTTAAGGATGACGCGCTCATACACAGCTTTTACTTCAGAGATATAAGCAGGATCTGGATTGACCTGTCTATAAAGAGATGTGGGTGAAATACTTATTTCAAACCGACTAAAGATTTGTTGGACATATTTGACGGTTGACGTCTCATCTGGTTTTGAGTGATCAATCTTTTGTTCAACATCTTGCAACGTTTGTAAAGCTATCTCATAATCTCGAGAGCCGCGAGAGCTTGCAGAACTTGTCATATCTAACACCCTTATTTTTTTAAATGATAATCATTTCATTTGCTGTACTTCAATAGTAGCATCAAGCACCTGTTTTGACAAGATATTCTAGATTATCTGTAACAGGTCAGGCACCCCTTCCACTGCAAGGTAAAAAAGTAGCCAGGCTGTTTCGGACTGTGTATCAGGGCGGGGTGTTCTGATGAGAACGATCTGACACTTATTGTCCTCACCCCGTTTGAGACGATTGCATAAGTCGTAATAAGCCGAAGGCTTTCGAATGCGAAGCATTTTTGG
>Ga0207102_1197_pt1 | contig 10926 bp, 14 predicted proteins | sample Alteio_BWMinHeat_80_FD_153573 | JGI IMG/M metagenome (GOLD analysis project Ga0207102, IMG submission 153573) | Enriched cells from forest soil in Barre Woods Harvard Forest LTER site, Petersham, Massachusetts, United States -... | ecosystem: Environmental > Terrestrial > Soil > Temperate forest >... | reverse complement strand
GGCTCCGGATGGTCATGAGCATGTATCGCCCGCTGGCTAGGCGAGTGGGAGCGATCGGATGCACCAGGAAGCGCGCTTTTCCTCCCTCGGTGTTGAACTCGCGAGAATCGCGAACCGCGTTGGGCAGATAGAATTCGCCTTTTTTCACCCGCTCGTTGAAGTTTTCGAATCCGGGTACAACGTGCTCAATGTGATCGCGGATCAGATCATAGTTGCCCACGAGGTCGCTCCAGCGCACGTTACCGTTCTTCAGCGTGGCGAGCGCCACGCCGGCGATGATGGCCACTTCGCTTTTGAGCTGTTCGGAGCCCGGGCGCAGATTTCCTCGCGAGGCGTGCACTACTCCCATGGAGTCTTCCACGGTCACGAACTGTTCTCCGCCGGCCTGCAGGTCGATCTCGGTGCGGCCCAGGCAGGGGAGGATCAATGCTTCTTTCCCGGTTACGAGGTGGGAACGATTGGGTTTCGTGGAAACATGCACGGTGAGGAGGCATTTCCTCATCCCTTCCGCAACGGCGGCCGTATCGGGCGTGGCGGAAAGAAAGTTTCCACCCATGCCGAAAAACACTTTCACGTGGCCGCTCAGCAGCCCTTTGATGGTATTCACGGTATCGAGACCGTGAGCGCGCGGAGCCTCGAAGCCGAACTCGCTGCTCAAGCGCGCAAGAAATTTTTCCGGCATCCGCTCCCAGATGCCCATGGTGCGATCTCCCTGCACATTGCTGTGGCCCCGCACCGGGCAGAGGCCGGCCCCGGGGCGGCCGAGATGGCCGCCGAGCATGAGGAGGTTCGCGTAGCTCTGCACGTTGCCCACGCCGTTCTTGTGCTGCGTGAGCCCCATCGCCCAGCACGCGATTACTTTCTTCGAAGACATGATGATCTCGGCCGCCTGCGCGATCTGCTCGCGGGAGATTCCACTCTCCTCGACGATGATGTCCCAGGGGGTTTCAAGGGTATCTTTTTTGAGAGCTTCGAAGCCGCTGGTATGTTGGGCGATAAAATCGAGATCGAGCACGGGCCGGCCGCGCTCGGCAGCTTCGAAAATTTCCTTCATGAGGCCCTTCACGAGGGCTACGTCGCCGTTGATTCGAACCGCCAAGTGGAGCTTGGCGAGCGGCGTGGCGAAGCCGAGCATTCCGCCCACTTCTTGCGGATTCATGAAGGCAGTGAGGCCGGCTTCCTTCAGGGGATTGATCGAAATAATCTGGCAGCCTTTTCGGGCCGCTTTTTGAAGAGAGGTAAGCATCCGCGGATGATTCGTGCCGGGATTTTGCCCGGCGATCAGAATGCAGTCGGCCTCGGGGAGATCGTCGAGCTTGACCGTGCCTTTGCCCACACCGATCGCCTCGTTCAGCCCGTAGCCGCTCGACTCGTGGCACATGTTGGAGCAGTCGGGCAGATTGTTGGTGCCGTAGAGCCGCACGAAAAGCTGGTAGAGAAACGCGGCCTCGTTGCTGGTGCGTCCGGAGGTGTAGAACGAGGCTTCATTGGGAGAGGCGAGGGAGTTCAGGGTGCGCCCGATGAGGGCGAAGGCATCGGGCCAGGAGATGGGCTCGTAGTGAGTGCCACCTTTTCGTTTCCACATCGGATGGGTGAGACGCCCGTGATGGCCGAGCTCAAAATCGCTTTGGCGGGAAAGCTCGAGCAGGGAGTGCTGGGAGAAAAACTCGGGAGTCACTCGTTTGCGCGTGGCTTCGTCGGCCACCGCTTTGGCGCCGTTTTCGCAGAACTCGGCGAGGGCGCGGCGGTCGTCGGGGTCGGGCCAGGCGCAGGAAGGGCAATCGAAGCCGCCCCGGTGGTTCAGCTTGGCTAGAGTTTGAGCGCTGCGCACTACTCCCATTTCGAGGGCCGCGTTCCGCAGCGCCGCCGCTACGCCGGGGAACCCAGCCGCTTTATCCTTAGGGGCGCCAACCGTGGGTGACGTTGTTTCCAGCGGTGTTTCAATTTCGGGGAGTTCCTGGTCGCGGCTCATCGGCAGTGTCCGTGGCTCAAGTTAGGATTGGGAAACATGTCGCTTTCGTCTTCTTGTTCATGAGCGCGGGGCTTCAAGCAGGCAAAATCTTTTTCGATGAGAATGCCCCCACTCTGTAGTGTTACCGAATCCCCGTTTGCCCACGCAAGAGCTTGGGCAAGGGGGAGGGCCACGACAATGCGTCCGTCGCTGAAAGAGGCGCTTATGCCGGCCGCATCTGCCCGCGGCTCAAGGCTATAAGCGAATCGGATTCCCCCCGGGAAACCGGTGAATTCCTGCACCAGTTGCCCTTGCGCCACGGCGGCCACTTCGGTTCGGGTTAAGCGTAAGCGAATGGAGTCTCCACGGATTCGGAGTTTCACAGTTTTAGCCTTTCTTTGCCGGAATAAATATTGAAGCGATGGTCGCGCACAAATCCGAGAAGCGTGATGCCACGCTCCTGCGCTAGTTCCACTGCCAGGCTCGATGGCGCGCCGACCGCCGCGAAAATGGGAATGCCCGCCACCGCCGCCTTTTGAACGAGCTCAAAGCTCGCGCGGCCGCTGACGAGAAGTATAGAGCGGGAGAGGGGGAGGTGGCCGCCGAGGAACGACGCGCCAATAACCTTATCGAGCGCGTTGTGGCGGCCCACATCTTCGCGAAGAATTCGCAGCTCGCCTCCGGGCGAAAAAAGCGCGCTGGCGTGAAGGCCGCCGGTGGAGTCGAACACGTCTTGCGATTGGCGCAGAAGTGCCGGTAGCCCGTGAATGAGCTCCGCGGGTACGCGCAGGCCGTTGTCGGCCACGGGATCGCTCTGCACTTTCAGCGCTTCGAGCGACGACTTCCCGCAAACACCGCAGCTGGAGCTCGTATAGAAGTGGCGCTCGAGGCGCTTGAGGTCTACCGAAACGGATTCATGGAGGTCGACCCGGATTACGTTGCCGCTCCCGCCGCAAGGTTCGATGGCGTTGATGTCTTCGGGGCGCTTCACCAGCCCCTCGGTGAAAAGAAAACCGGCGGCAAGCTCACCGTCGTGGCCGGGAGTGCGCATCGTGATGGAGATACTTTTCCGCGTGCGTTCCAAGCCGTAGCCAAGGCGGATTTCGAGAGGCTCTTCTACGGCGAGCTTGTCGTCTAGGGGGAGGCTAGCTCCGTGTTGCACTCGGTGAATCGGCGCCGGAGAACTGCTTTGGATGTGGTTCATGCCGCCGCAATCCTACCCCGGAGACGCGCACGCACCAAGTGCTCCGCGTTAGCTAGCCTCTCGGTGGAGCACTCAAGCCGTGCCGAAGCGCCCGCCATTGATGGCAGCCGTCTCTTCATCGGCCGACTCATCCTGTACATCGGCTCGATTTCGGCCGATTTCTTGCTCGGAGAGAATCGGTTCCGGGGCGCTCTGGGAGGCCTTTTTTGCCTCGGAGCGGGGCGGTTTCTTGGGATTAGACTTCTTACGTCTTTGCTTTGCGGTTTGCATGGCAGGCTCCTTTGTTCGTTTCACGGGCAGGAAAATGCTGCAACCCGTGGGCCGCCGGCGGCGGGCACGGGCCCTGCATAGGCGAGCCCGGTTACTACACAAAACTAACAGAGGAGTGCCCATGAAATCCAAATCCAAGAAGTCTCTCAAAGCGCGCAGTAGCGGCAAATCGCCGGTGCGTAAAGCTTCCGACGAAAGCGACATCACGGAACTTATGTTGCGAGACCATAAACCTCTCAAGCGTCTGATCAAAACAATGAAAGACACCGACGCTTCGATCTTTGACGTACGCGTAACGTTTGAGCAGTTCGCCCCGCTTCTGGAGGCCCATGCTAAGCCGGAAGAGGAGAGTCTTTATGAGTGGCTCACCAGCGATGAAGAAGATCTTCGAGTGGAGGGATTCGAAGGGAAAACGGAGCACGCGATCGCCGATCAGTTGGCAAAAGAAATTCAGAATTCCGGCGAAGGCGACGAATTCCGCGCGCGCGTAAAGGTGCTCGCAGAATTAGTGGAGCAACACCTGAAAGAAGAAGAGGACGCCTTAATTCCCGTTCTCCGCAAAAAGGTGGATCTCGAAGAACGAGTGCGAATGGGGCGCCACTATACTGAGTTACGTTCGTCTTTTCGTGTGGACGAAAAAGCCGCTTAGTGGCCCATTCCCGCGCCGGCCGACCCTCCCGTCGATCCAGCAGCCCCCGATGTGCCCCCCGTTCCGGTGGTCGGGGGTTCTTCGCCCATGGTCGCCGCTGAATGGTCACTGGCCGAATCGTTGCTGTAGGTAGAGCTGTTTTTCGGCCGATGTTGAGTGGGGGCTTTCTTGCCCGAATCGTTTTCGTAGATACGGGTTTCGGTCGCGGTTGGTTCGGGAGACGCCAACGCAGCCCCCGCCGCCAGGGCGAGAGCGAGGGTAACCCAAAGTGGAAGTTGATTCATTTCCGTGCTCCTGTTCTGCCCCCGGGGCGCCTTAAGATTCGCAATTGGCAGGCCTTAAAGCCGCTAATTGATGCGCATTGATGCCGCCGTGTCAAAGCCCCACGCCGGAAAGGGAGCCTGGTGGAACATGCGTTGCACAGCTTTCACTAGGAGGACTGCCATGAGCTTTTTGACCACGATGGACGCAAACGAAATTTATTACAGCGATGTGGGCCGCGGTGATCCCGTGGTGCTGATACACGGCTGGCCCCTCAACGCCGATATGTGGGAATACCAATCGCTCGCGTTACTCGAGCAGGGATTTCGCGTGATTACCTACGACCGGAGAGGCTTTGGGCGTTCCTCGAAACCGAGCGCTGGCTACAACTACGATATCTTCGCGGCCGATCTCAATCAGCTTCTGGAGCGGCTTGACCTTCAGCGGGTCGCGCTCGTGGGGTTTTCTATGGGGGGCGGTGAGATTGCCCGCTATCTCGCGCAGTACGACTCCTCCCGGGTTTCGCGAGTGATGCTGATCTCCAGTGTGGTGCCCTATCTTTTCCAGACTCACGACAATCCCGACGGGGTATCAGCCGAGGTGTTCGACGATATGATCGTGGGATTGCGGGAAGACCGGCCGGCATTCCTCGCTAATTTTGCCCGTTTGTTCTTCGGGATGGGCTTGCTGAGTTCGCCCGTTTCAGAAGAAACTCTCGCCTGGACAAGCTCGCTCGCCCTGCAAGCTTCCCTGAAAGCCACGGTAGACTGCGTGAGAGCGTTCAGCCAGACGGATTTCCGCTCCGACCTGCGAGCTATTCAAGTGCCTACCATGATCGTGCACGGGACAAGCGATAAGGTGATACCGATTTCCGCCACTTCCGAAGTTATTTCGCGGTTCGTGCCACACGCTACGCTAAAGCGCTACGACGGTGCGCCGCATGGGCTCTTCATTACCAATAAAGACGATCTGAACCGAGATCTACTGGCATTCCTTGGGCGAGAAGCCGCTTGGAAGGCCCGGGAATCGAAATCGGCCTGAGTCTGGAACACTAGTGATCGTTATGTCTTTGATGTGACGGCGTCTGCCCGCCTCGCGGCGTGCTTGCGGGAGACCGGTTGTTGTTCGTATTCGACCCGGGCTGCACTTGCGGAGGAGGAGGAGTGCGGCGCTGCTGAGAGCTGTTCGACGCATTGTGGAAGTCGTGGTGGAGCTGGTGGCGATCTACATTCACGTTGTGATGGTCGGATGCCACGGAATGCTGATCTTGGTGAAGGGTTCTCATGTCTTGATGGCGCTGAGCCTTGTCGGCAGCGATCGCGGCCTGATTGCCGGCCTTCTCGTCGGCGCGGAGTTGAGCGTTGTCGTTGTGAACTTGGCGGTAGTCCCGGTTCACCTGGTGCTGATCCTGATGAAGGTTTTGTTCATCTTGCTCGTACCGGCGGGCGTCTTGCTCGGCTTTTTCGCGGGCACTCTTCATCGATTCATAGCGATGGGTATAGTCGATCGATTTTCCGCCCTGGGCGTCTTGATTATAGTGATCATGGTGGTCATGGTGGTCACCTTGCATAGGGGGCTGCGGCCCGGAAGGAGTGGAACCGCCCTGAGCGTTCCCGCGAGCCTGCTCTTCCTTAGAAATGTCGTTATATAATTTTTGTCTATCTGCCTGATTTTTAACCATTGCCGCATCCCGGTCGGCCTCGAATTTGGCGCGCTCCGCGAAGGTGTCGGCATCACGCGATTGCTGCGCCTGGCGAATTTGTTCGGCGTCGGCAGCGCGGTCGGCCTGCGTTTTTCTGTTATCGGCGTCGATTTGATCTGGCGACGCACCGGAGTCCATATCTTTTTGAAGCTGTTCGTTATCGGCTTTCATGTCGTCGTGAAGCTTCGAAAAGGCCTGATCTACCTTGGCCGAATCCGCGGTCCAGACTTTGGAAGAATCGACCGAGTCGTTGCTCAACGTTTGCCATCCGGCGGCGCGGTCTTGATTAAGTTGATGCACGTCAGCCGATTCGCTCCGTTCGGCGGCGTGAACTGCCTGCCAGCGGTTGCCAGAGGATGACCCGCTGCTGGTACTAGCCGACGTGCCAGACGACGTGCTTACCGTGGTGGCCGTGGCGACGGGGGACGGGGCGACGGAAACGGGGGTAGCTGTAGTAGTGGTTTGGGAGGCCGTGCCGTGGTCGCGGGCTAGCGCACCTCCCGATGCCAAGAGCGAAAGGCAAAAGGCGGCGGAAATGGTGCTACCGGCAGTAAGTTTACGCATTGGTTACGTCCTCCACGCTATGTATCGACCAAAGAGACTATTCCTGAAATAGTTTAATCCATATTTACTCCGATATAAATAGAGACACTTTATAATGGCTGTCTCTCGGCGGACTCGGGCCGATCCGGCGGAGTGTAAGGACCGATTCAGCTTGCCTTATGGAGCGCCCCGCCAGGGCCGTGGGGAGCCGGAAAACGGGGAAAACCTGGGCTTTTTGGCTTGGATTTCCGGGGGCACGTGATAAAAAGGCCTCACACATATCTCCCATTCAGGGTGTTCTTATGCGTTTTCCTCTTCTTGCCGCTCTCTTGATTTTTCTCCCTCTCCTCGCCGGTGCCGCCGAGTGCCCTCTGGGAGATCATGAAACCGCGCTTACGCTATCCCGGGTGATGCGAAATTTCGGGCGGTTCACCATGATCGCCGATTCCGTGGCCGTGAACGGGCTGCAAAACCCGGCCGCGATCAAGAACTCAGACATTCAAAACGCGATCGATAAGCTCGTTCTGGCGGAGGCTTGTGCGGCCGCGGTGGTGCACGATTCCAATGAGTCGCTATTGCCGCTGAAGGCGGGCGATCTTCGCGGGCCCGAGCGTGATGCCTACGTCAAGCTTCTACACGAAACGATGCAGGATTTCGAAGACGGACTAGTGGCCTACCAAAGTGTTTATCAGGATCTACTGGCGGCTCCGCCCGCTTCCCGCACTTTCGAAAAAGCCAAAGCCTGGGCCGACGAAATCGACGCCCGCGCTACCCGCGCGCACGTCCTGTTGCAATAGCTTTATAGAAGGCCGCCATTCCAAACTCTCCTTGGACATAATCTCCCTGGTGCGCGAGCCCCCATTTTACCAGCATCTTCACGATCGGGCTGAGGGAATCCCCTTTGCCCGTGAGGCCGTAGCTCACCGCGGGCGGGAACTCGCCGTTCGAAGTGCGCCGCACTAAGCCTGCTTCTTCGAGCTCACGTACGGCCCGCGAAAAGGCGGCGGGGGAAATACCCGGCAGCCGCGATTTGAGCTTGCCGCTTCGCTGTGGCCCGCGCCGCAATAACCAGAGCACGATTACTTTCCATTTGCCGCCGAAGAGGTGGAGAGTCATTTCGGCTGGGCAATGGAACTTTTTTTTCTGCATTTCTGCCTCATAGTATAAAAATTGATACTAGTCAAAAATCAGAAACTATTGCCCCACGAGCCGTTTCGATTTATCCCTATTTCCATGCCGGATAAAATTACCGTGGTCAAATACGATCCTAGGTTCCGCAGCGTTTTCGTAGCGCTCAATCGACAATGGATCGAGCGGTTCTTCAAAGTGGAAAAAACGGATCTCGAGCAGCTCGAGCGGCTGGAGGAAACCATCCTCAACGTAGGCGGGGAAATTTTCTTTGTTGTGGAAGGGGATCGGGCACTGGGCACGTGCGCGATGGTTCCCCACGGCTCGCGCTCCTATGAAATCGCGAAAATGGCCGTGGCGGATGAAGCCAAAGGACGCGGCTTCGGCGACCGCCTCATGGAAGCTTGTGAGGCTTGGGCAGTGGAAAAAGGCGCCCGCGAGATTACGATTCTTTCCAATACCGTTCTCGAGCCGGCCATCCGGCTTTATCGCAAACACGGCTTCGAAACCGTGAGACTTGGTCCTCATCCGGATTACGAGCGCGCCAATATTGAAATGCGTCTTCTGTTAGAGTGAGGGAGCCAGGCGCTCAGCCAAGAAATCAACGAAAGCACGTATCTTGTGGGGCACATCTTTCTGCGACGGGATGAGGATTTGCACCGGACTTGTCTCCACGCTCCATTCCTTCAGCACGGGAACTAGCTTGCCGCTCGCGAACAGCTCACGCGCGAGGAATGCCGGCATTGCCGTAATTCCGCTTCCCTCACAGGCCATGGACCGAAGCACGAAGAAGTTGTTACAGGAAAAACGCGCATTGACCCGGATCGACCGATTCTCACGGCCGTTGGTCATCTTGAGGGCCTGACGGCCTTGCCCGATCGCGCCGAAAGAGAGAAAGGGTAGTTTCTCGAGCTGTTCCAGGCGAAGCGGCGTTCCGTGCCGTGCGAGAAAATCGGGGGAAGCGCAGAGAATGAGTCCCACGCTTCCAATTTTCCGCCGGATCATCGAACTGTCCCGGGCCGGCCCAATTCGGACCGCAACGTCGATGGAGTCTTTCACGAGGTCTACAATTTGATTGCTGGCGAGCACGCCGATTTCCACTCTCGGATAGAGCGTGAGGAAATCGTGGCAGATGCGGCCGAAGAGTTCGGAGCCGATGTCTTCCGGAACGGTAACTTTAATTAAGCCCGCGATTTCCTCGGCGCCGCTGCTCACCTCTTCCAGAGTGCTCTGCAGTGCCTTCAGCAGGGGAGCGGTGCGCTGGAACAAATCACCGCCGGCCTGGGTAAGGCGAAACTGGCGCGTGGTTCGGTAGATAAGGGCGATGCCGAGGTCGTGCTCCAGCTGCGCGATGTGCCGGCTCACACGGGATTTGGGCATTCTGAGCCGGGCGGCGGCCCGGGAAAAGCTGCCGGCTAAAACCACTTCGCGGAAAAGTTCGATTCGATTGAGATCTACTTCCTGGGCCATTGTTCTATAAATAGAACACTAATAAGCAATTATGTCTACTTATGGAACAAGCGGAAAGGCGCGATAGTAGGGAGGTAAGCAAAACAGAAAGGAGCCTGCCATGAAAGCAATGTTACTGGGTCTGCTCGTACTGAACCTGGCCCCGACCTACGCCGTGGCCGGCAGCGAAAAACAGGCCCGAAATGAAAAAGGGCAACCCAGCCCCGCGCAGGAGAAAACTTTGCGCCAGCAAGATCCCCGCAAAAATATCGAGCGCGAATTTCGCGAACCCCGGGCGCTTTAGCCCGGTTTTTTATAACCAACAATCAATAGGACCCAACATGAAAACCGCAATTGTCTTTATCGCCCTCCTCGTCGCCACTCCCGCTCTCGCCGCGGAATACAAATCCGGTGCTTACGACCTTGACGCCGCTCACACGAAGCTGGGCTTCGAAGTGCCCCACCTTGTGATCTCCACGGTAGAAGGCCGCTTTTCCAAATTCAGCGGCAAGGTGGATCTGGCGGAAAAATTCGAAAAATCCAAATTCACCGTAACGGTGGATACGAGTTCGGTAGATACCGGAGTTGCCAAGCGCGATGAGCACCTGAAGAGCCCGGATTTTTTCGACGTACAGAAGTTTCCCGAAATGAAATTTGAGAGCACGGAAATCAAAGGCAAGCCCGAAAGTTTCCGCCTTACCGGAAACCTCACGATTCACGGTGTAACCAAGAAAGTGGTTTTCGATTCCAAATATCTGGGTGCGGTGAACGACGGGATGGGAAGCCAGAAGGTTGCCTTCAGCGGCAAGACCAAGATCAACCGCAAGGATTTTGGCCTCAAGTGGGGCGCCATGATGGAGGCGGGCCCGGTTGTGGGTGACGAAGTGTCGCTCGACCTCCGAGTGGAAGCGGGCCATCCTGCCGAGAAGAAGTAAGGAGAAATTATGGGCGATCGAGGATTGAAAAGCCGTGCACCCGTGATCTTCGTGGGGCACGGTTCGCCCATGAACGCCCTCGCCGACAACGATTTTACCCGATCGCTGCGCGAGCTCCGCGCGCTTTATCCTCAGCCCCGCGCGATCCTCGTGATCTCCGCTCACTGGATGACCGAAGGCACTTGGGTAACGCACATGGCGAGCCCCAAAACGATTCACGACTTCTATGGGTTTCCCGCCGCGCTTTTCGACGTTCGGTATCCCGCCCCCGGCAGCCCGGCGGTGGCGGATCTGGTGCGTGAGACAGTGAAGTCTTCTCGCATTCAGCCCGACGACGAAATGTGGGGCCTCGACCACGGCACCTGGTCGGTGTTGCGGCATATTTTTCCGGCCGCGGATGTTCCCGTTCTTCAGCTGAGTCTCAATATCGCGCAACCCGCTTCTTATCACCTTGAACTCGGCCGGCAACTCAGGGGCCTCCGCGATCAAGGCGTGCTGATTCTCGCGAGCGGAAACATCGTGCATAACTTGCGAAAAATCCGCTGGGAACAGGATGCGGCGCCCTTTGACTGGGCGCTGGAATTCGACGCGTGGGCCCGGGACAAGCTGCTCGCGCGCGATGAAACGGCCCTTTCGAAAGAGTATCTGGCCTTTGAGTCGGGACGCTTGAGCGTGCCCACGCCAGATCATTACCTGCCTTTGCTCTATGCCCTTGGCGCGTCTGATTCAAGGGATGTGCTTCGCTTCACTTTCGAAGGGATTCAAAATGCTTCGATTTCAATGCGAACGCTGGTCTTTAATACTCCGGCCGGCTAAGGCCGGAGCTGATAAGGG
>Ga0207102_1196_pt1 | contig 10936 bp, 9 predicted proteins | sample Alteio_BWMinHeat_80_FD_153573 | JGI IMG/M metagenome (GOLD analysis project Ga0207102, IMG submission 153573) | Enriched cells from forest soil in Barre Woods Harvard Forest LTER site, Petersham, Massachusetts, United States -... | ecosystem: Environmental > Terrestrial > Soil > Temperate forest >... | reverse complement strand
CTGACCATCCTAGTCTCGGCCTGTGTTTAGGGCGTTCTGATGAGAAAGGTTTGATAGTTTTTTTGAGTCTGACCTCACACCAAAACTGTCAAATCTTTCTCATCAGAACGCCCTGTTGGATGGGGGGATGCTCGAACCATTACGAACAAAGCTCACACACTAGTGTGTAAAATTTGAGTAACGCTTTTGCAGGCGATTATGCTATAAAGACTAAAAAATAACGATAACTTCAACTCAAAAATAAGATCCTCTATATAGCATAGGATCAGGAGTACAAAATTGATTAAAGCGATTTTAATTCACGGGAATGGTGGGAGCAAACCAACGGACAATTGGTTTCCTTACATCAAAACAGAACTAGAAAAAATAGGCTCCTAACGCGAATAAAACTCCTTTAAACATGGTTCAATCTCTTAACATGTTAGAATAGTTTCCCGCCGATTTTAGCATCTGCAATAGGGGTAATAAACGTTGCTTCACCACTATCGACTTTTGGATATTGAACTCCTAAAACAAGAACTTCTGAAGTCGTATTGCCAATCTGTCGCGGCTCAAAATTCAAAACACCTAAAACGAGTTTGTTTAGAATTTCTTCAGCAGGGTGATGCGTGAACCTGCCGACGCTTGTCTTGATTCCAAATTTTCCAAAATCAATTTTTAACCGATAAGCTTTCTTAGGCGCTGTAGGCTCTTCTTCAACACTAATCACTCTTCCTACTCGGATTTCTAACTTGTCAAAAGTGTCTTCTTTAGAGACAATTGATTTTTCATCAGCCATAACCAAATCCTTCATTAAAACTTTGCGCTGCAACAACATCTTTTAAGAACAACAAAATTAAAGTATTTCTGATAAAAAATCCAGTTGTTTTTATATACAACGTGGCTTATTAGCCTAATTCATGCACGACCTAGATTGGTCAATCTAAGCAATTTCTGGCTCAAAAATACCAGTAAAGCATGTTCCACTTTCTGTTTTGCTAATTACCGGTGCAATGATACATCCCTAAAAAGTCATGGCAAGGCGAAGCAAGAAGGTAGCCAGGGCGGGACGCCCTGGCTACCTTCTTGCTTCGCCTTGCCATAAACACTGTCAAAAAATAATTGTGTGCAGCACTATGCCGTTTAGGGGTGAGAGCAGAGTCCCTTAACGTTTAGCCGTCTCTGGCAAGTATTCAAAAAATTGTTCTGATTTCCTATGCCCTGAAATCTATGCCAAAAGCCATTGTCAAAAAAAAATAGAAAATGCTACACTTCATTATGTCTTTTAAAAATACGGGCTGCAGAAAGAAAAATCAGATAACAAAAAAATATATCTAATCGGTTGCTTGTTTATATCTTTGTTATTTGCGTTGATTTAACCATTTAAAGAGATTTCTAAGATGCCAAATTATTTATATGATCTTGATCAGGTTCGATATGAGCTTTATCAAACAAACGAAGGAAAGAATTACAATTGGTTGTTTTTCCCAGGTGGTCCAGGTGGTGATTCTTGTTATTTTCGCAGGCTTGTTGATGAGCTGCAATTAACAGGTAATGTATGGCTAATTGATCTTCCAGGCAATGGAAGCAATAGCAACAGTTCTTATTCAGATAACTATGACTATTGGTTCGAGCTATTTCCTCGTATCGTTAAACAATTTGATAATCCAATAGTGGTAGGTCATTCATTTGGCGGTATGTTACCCATGCTCTATCCTGAGCTTGAAGGTACTTTACGAGGATGTGTGATTCTCAATTCGTCCCCCGTATTGTGGTTGGAGGAGGCAGTTGCTTATTCAAAGCAATTTGACCTGCCAGATCTTACTGAAGACATGCAAGCGTTTATTCTAAATTCAAATCAAGAAACGTTTGATGCAGCTCTCAATGCTTGTATGCCTTATTATTTTCCAAAAGAGACACTGGAGGAAGGGAGACAGTTGTTATCCCAAGTTCCTTTTCGATATCGCCCAGCAGTTTGGGGACAAGTTAAGGCTATAGAAGGAAAACTTTTAGCAAAATGGGTTCCTCAACAAGTGCCCACCTTGATTATCGGTTCAAAATACGATTGTATTTGTCCTTTTTCTTTATTTAAGAATGATCAAAGGTTCCATCGCAAAAATATAAAATTGTTATTCATTGAAGATGCGGGTCATTTTCCTTGGGTGGAAAACCCAGCAGCCATAAGAGAAGCGTTTCAAGCATTTTCTTCTCAACTTTGTAACAGTTCAGATACTCCTATTTAAACGCGAAGGTCTCGAAGAAAGCGAAGCTTTTTACTCGCAATGCAAGTTGTTAGTCGGGGGTATTATGGCATTAAGCTAGAGCTATTCAAAACAATCTCTTAGAACTTGATATCTAGGGTAATGTTAACTGCTTGGCTGGAATAATTGTTGCTGAGTTGTCCATCATAGCGCAATGTCAGACCTATAGTATCATCGCAGTTAAGATAGGTCAATCCCAAAGAAGTTGCTCCTAGATTGCGCCCGAAGTATAATCCTGTTACTGTGAAATCGCAATCAGAATTGACGAAATTGGCTTTCAAATGGCGATTTGTAAGGGGAGCATCATTAATGTAACTTAATTTTATACGTGGCACTAAAGTGCCAGGTACATATGGATTCTCATAAATATAGTGTCCGGTCCAGGTAACGCCCAACTCACTTTGTATGATTTGGTCTTGATGTCTATTTACACTAAGATCCAAACTGTTCGCACCTTTCTCCACAAATCCTTGTTGCGATAAATAAATGTAGTCGAATCTAACAAAAGGAGTAATTTCCATACATCTATTATAAAAAAAATTACGCCCGACTTCTAATCCAACTAACCCTTCCCAACTATTGTGAGACGATTTTGCATGGCGATCGATTGTAGCAAAATGCAAATGACGATTGCTTTTGTAATGGCTATAGGCTCCTAGTAGGGTAGCATTGACATAATCACAGCCATTTGACCAATTAGTATAAAACCCACTATAGTAACTGTTAATATTGGCACAACCGGCCAATTTGTTCCAATTCAAATGTGAATAAGTATAGCTAGTTGCGATACCGAATCTAAATTCGTCGCAACAGATGGCGTCCAATCCTACTGTTGCTCCTCCTGTCCAATCAATATACCCAAAATGCTGGCCATGGGAATTTTGTTTTTGCCATGCTCCAATCGTTTCTCCCCATACATGAGACCTATCACAACGGTCCACTCCCTCAAGGTGCTGAGAATAGCTAGAACGAACAAGCAACGCATTTTCGATCTGACTCCAAGCCAACCCGGAAAACTGAGAAGGCTGCATCTGATTAAAGCTATTGTTAATTTCATCTGCATTTAATGTTAATAAGGCTGCATTGACCACCTCGACATCAGATCCTGTGTTGAATCCATTTGCTAGATAACAAGAAGCCGCTGCCGTTGAATTAGAATCCAATCCAAGATCTTCAATAGGGAAAACTTCCACCACGATAGCGGTTGGTTCGTAAATGACTTCTATTAAACTGGGTGTACGGCTTTCAACAGTTGAGAAAGTCCCTGTCCTTCCACCTGCCGCAGTGATGATCGTGTAGGATTGTATAGTTTTGAAGTTTCCAGGCAATGGAATGACTTCTAAAGTTCCATTGATCTGTGCTGTTCCTGCCGCAGCAATGAGGTCTTTTGTACCATTAGAGGCTACCTCCATTTCCAATAGACTAGATGGAGTCAATACTAGATTTGTTGTATTGATTGTTCCAATGGAGTTCCCGGGCGCTAAAATCCCTGAGTTAGTAAGATTGCCCGACACAGTCGCATTACCGGAAAGTGTGCCTCCTGTACCGATAATGGCACTGCCTATCACGCTTCCATTTAAATTAAGTGTTCCTTCATCAACAGTAGTAATCCCTGAATAGGTATTGGCTCCATTAAGTTTTAAAGTACCCCCTCCGATCTTTTGAAGTCCTCCGGTAGTGTTTGGTCCATTCGTTTGATCTCCTTCAATAGGGGTTGCAATAGTTAGAGAATTACTTAGGTTAAAGGTAATAGACCCTTGTTCACGCACAAAGATATCATAACCCATAGCAGCTCCATTGCCGGATGCAACATAGCCTGGATCGCTTGCGTTGGTTGAACCACCTCCAACTCCAGCAATAGCGGTATTGGCAGAAATTTGTATAGCATCTACAATAGTTAGGTTGCCGCCACTTTGAATGAAAATAGCTCCTCCTAGTCCGGAACCTCCTCCACCGCCTCCATTACCACCAGAGTCCGATCCCCCATTGCCTCCTCCAGCGTTAAATCCACCACCACCAATACCTCCAGTTACTGCACCACCACCTCCTGCTCCAAATCCTCCTTCTCTTCCGGCAGCTCCAAGACCACCCCCTCCACCACCACCAAGTACTCCTCCTGCTCCTCCTGAATAATTATAACCACCGCCTCCTCCAGCTGCCCCTACACCATCTCCTCCATCGAAACCAGTATCTGATGAACTACCACCTCCACCTCCACCTCCAAATAAAGAATCGACTCCAATACCGCTACCTCCGTTTCCAGGTGCTGTTGCATCTGGAGTTAACCCGATGGCCGAAAAGCCATTTTCACTATCTCCTGCACCACCTCCAGCAGTACCATATAACTCTGTTCCTCCCAAAAATGCGCCAGTTGTTGGGCTTACATTTCCACCATTTCCACCAGGCACCGATAAATTAATACCAGCACCACCACCACCGCCGCCAAAATAAACACCGTTGCTACCATTTACAGAAGTGTCTGATCCACCACTTCCTCCATTGCTATGACCACCACCTCCCCCTCCGGTTGAAACAGTAGTCAAACCATTTCCTCCATTTCCTCCGCCAAATCCACCACCGCCGCCACCGCCACCATTTCCATCAATATCTGCTGATCCTCCATCGCCGCCTTGAGCGGTATTATTGAGAAGACTGGAAGCCGTTAGGGTTACTGACGAACCTCCATGGATGTAAAGAGCGCCTCCACCTCCGACAGCTCCGCCACCACCTGAATATCCGTTACCCCCATCTCCACCTTTGGAAATGGCATTTTGGACATTGACATTATTGATGGCGACGATCCCTGAGGCTACTTGAAAGGCTTGGTAGCTGCTAGCACCGTTGATAGTGATTCCGGCTCCATTAATCGTATAACTTTTCGTAATCGCAGGGAGTGAAGTGGTTAGAGTGATTGATTGTCCTGCAATAAGGTTACAATCAATTATATCGCCGTCATTCGCGTTTAAAAGCCAATAAGATAATGTTCCAATCGTATTAGGATCATTTGAAGTACTGTTGACAGCTCTTGTTGCAGGTGTAGCCTCTATAAAGTGTATGAACAAAACGAAGCCAAAAAACATTGCTTTAGAGTGGAATATTATTTTGATCATGACTCTCGATCCTTTTTAATTTTTTTGCCATTTTTGTTATTCATACATCCTTTCATTAAAGAAAAGCAACAAGAAATAACGACCAATATGGTGGGTAATGCACTTAGCGGCTCGCGTTAAGGGGGTCGTTGAGAGTTCTGAACCGTTACTCTTTCATCGTTATTTAATTGGTTTCTCCAGATAAAGCCTTTGCCATTTTCCGGAAAATAAAGAAATGAAAAGGCACAAGAGCGTACCAATAGAGACGTCCTAAAATACCTTTAGGTCTGAATATCGCTCTTTGAACAAGAAATCACTGATGATTTTTTTGTTCAAACTTAAACTGAAGCCAAGCCTCTCCAGGGACTTTCATCATGGCTCCAAGGAAGGCGATTAGGAAGAATCGTCTTATAAAGGCTGCTGTCTGCAGCAAAAGGAATAGAAACAGAGAAATAATTCTCATATCGATTAGGAATAGGAAGCTTTACATCCAATCGCGTAGCGTTGCGATAAAAGGGAGTAAATATTGTATAGGGCTTTCCATCCCCTTTTAAGGTCTGATCCGGCGAATGCAAGAGAGCATCGTCGAAAGAACAAAAGGAGACGCTCAAGTTTTTACAAGTCGCATTGATTTTCTGATCCCGTTTGATGCTATAGGGTGTATAGTCTCGGTTCACAACTACAGCGTCCACATGCTGCTTTTTAATCAATTCAGCAACCACCTTTTCTGGTTTTATGATGTTTTCTAGCTAAATTACTCTCAGTGCGTAAGGTGAGTTATCTCATTATTTTGAGATTATATGTTCGTATGTCATGAAGCAAGAGAAGAGTAGTCTTTTTAGGGCTCTGATCTGCTAATTACCGGTGCAATGATACGTCCCTAAAAAGTCATGGGAAGGCGAAGCTTGAAGGTAGCCGGCCGTCTCGGCCTGTGCATCAGGGCGGGACTAGGCTGGTCAATCTAGGTCTAAATGTGCCCTCAAAATTCTTTCTTGTTTTTGTCCCATTTTACGTATGTTCTTAAAAAGTCACGGCAACGCGAAGCAAGAAGGTATCCAGGGCGTCCCGCCCTGAGGCACAGGGCGGGACGCCCTGGATACCTTCTTGCTTCGCCTCGTCATGACTTTTTAAGGACGTACAACTACATGATTATGATGTGTTGCGCGTCTATGAGAGTTCATCATTCATTTTCTTCCAACCCTTAGAGGCTATTGTTTCCCATTTTTACAGACGACACCCTGAACTACATGATCATGATGTACTGCGCGTCTATGAGAGTTCATTAAGATATGTAAAAGCTAAACTAACAAACTTCCCATTGCGCCCACATAATCTAGAAGGTCTTTCCCTAGAAATTTACAATTTGCATCTTCAATTTATTAAAGAAAAAGAAAATTCTCATTCCCTTCTTGAGATCCAACAATGCCTGAAAACATTAGAAAAATCTGTGAAATTCTGGAACAAAGAACATGGTTCAAGAGGTTATCTTAACTTCGTATCGCAGTTTGTCTAAAAAACAAATCATGCCCCATAAATGGGTGCGCGAAAAGTTGCGAAAATAAGCGAAGCCTTGGTCATGAAAGATTATGAAAAACTCGTCTCTGTTTTACATCCATTTGCAGTACATCCAAGGTGCTTTTATTGTGTATAGACAAAAATTGTGAATCCTTTTAAGTTGATTATTCCTAATGAATAAACCAACTTATTCATACATTAATCATTAATTTTAAAAAAAAGGAAACCAGATGAGTAGTCCAGCAACGGCCATCACACAGCGTGCACCAGAATCTTCAGAAGCTGCAGCAGCCATGAGTACTTCTTTGGCACAAGGATCTAATGACAGTAAAATTGTCAAAGTCGGTAGATTTTCGCTATCATTCGATCAAGGAGAGTTGGCTAAAAAACTCTTGCTCGATAGCGATGACTACCTACATCGCATGACGAATGCAGAAAGAGCCATTAGAATGAGCTCAAAACGCACAGATATTTCTGAAGAAGAATTCAGAAATTATGTTGTCACCCATGTTGTGGATTGGAAGGACGTTGAAATAACGAGACTGATTGGAGACTTCCAAAGAATCGATGCTCTTGCAAAAGATCTCTTTATCAAACTCCCAGACCCCATCCATATGGTAAAAACAACAGGTCAAGAAGATATCCGTGAAGCGGCAGCATATTGTCGAGGCAATACAATTGTCCTAAACCAGGGTACCGTATTTCGAGGTCCCTTTAGAACCCTTATTCATGAACTTTTCCATATCCAAAGCCAATTCGATTCCGTAAAGAGAAAAGAACTCTATGCTCTCATTGGTTTTACAGAATGTAACGAAGTTGGTCTTCCGCCAGAACTCGCAGCTGAACGATTAACGAACCCCGACGCCCCAAAACTAAACGCAAGAATCCATGTCACAGTTAAAGATAAAGAATACGATGTTATCCCTGTTTTGCTTTACAATGCCTCTAGGGGATGGAGTTTCTTTGATCGACTCTACATCAAAATGATGGTAGTCGAAAATATAGGCACTCAAGAAAAAGAAGAGTGGAAATATCAAGAAACAGAAGGGAAAGCTCTTATTTTTGATCCTAAAGAGTGCGATAACTTTAATTCTCAGGTTGGGAATAATACTAGATATAATTTTCATCCAGATGAAGTCCTAGCTGATAATTTTAGATTTATGTTACTTAATGAGAGTGTACCCACTCCCAGTTTAACAGCCGGTATTAAAACACTTTTTTTGAAGGCATAATTATTAAATAAAACACGTAACTGCTCATGAAATTGACGTGAGCAGTTACCCTTCAGAATATAGAGATAATCTCTTATCTGTTTTGAATGCTATATCTACCACACCATTGGGTTCAAACATGGCTATAAACTGCTTGTACATCTCTGGTCTGTCTTCGCCCCCCGATGTTGTTAAAAGTAACGCATGGCCGCCGTAGAGAGCAATATCTTCTACGATTCGTTCATGTCGATAATAAGCCAAGATTGTTGAATTAACTTCAGTCGTTACTGGGTCATTCTAAGTGATCGGAGGGTGGGTCATTCTTCGTGATTTTTACCACTTAAGATCTCCTGGAATCTAATATAGAGAATTTGTAATATCATGATCCTTGACTAAGGAGAGAGAATGAAAACCCTGAGCTACTGCCTTTTTTTGGTAATTTTAAACTTGGCTAATCTAGAAGCTTATATGATACATCAAAAAGGCCCCATTGCACAAGAATGGAAAGAGGAAAATCTTAGTCCATTTGATGAGCTAATGATATCCTGGAACGCCGCTCGCCCTAGAGAAGGAAAATTTCTTTTTTATGTTAGCGTTAAAACAGAGCAATGGTCTCCATGGTTGTTATATGCTTCATGGGGAAGTGATGGGCAATCAAGTTTTTCAAGCACTACTGAAGAAGCTCCAGTCAAGGTTTATCAAGATGCCTTAGAAGTTATGAAAGGAAAAAAAGCAACGGCATTTCAAATAAAAATAATTACAGAGGATGGAGCTTCATTAAATGGTATTCATGGGCTTCATGTTTATACAAATGGCGACAAAGCTCAAGAGCCACAAAAACTCGTTTCCTGTTCAACTCCAATCTATCTCAAAGTTCCAGGGCTTTCACAGGTGACTGTAGATCATATTCGTCATCGTGATCTTTGTTCTCCAACTTCAACAACAGCGATAACACGTTATCTTTCAAATGATTATACAATTGATCCTGTGAGTTTTGCTCAAAATGTTTGGGACTCCAAATTTGACATATTTGGGAACTGGGTATTTAATGTTGCCCAAGCTTCAACACACCTAGGCTGTGAATGGAATTGTTGGGTTGAAAGATTGAATGGATTTGATAATATTTACCAACACCTTATTCAAGGAAATCCTGTAGTTATAAGTGTTAGAGGTCCTTTATCGGGAAGTACCCAACCCTATGCTAATGGTCATTTATTGGCAGTCATTGGATATGACTCTTTAAATCAAAAAGTAATGTGCATGGATCCAGCATTTCCCATAGATAATGAGACCCATGTTTCTTATGATCTTTCGAATCTTGTCCAAGCTTGGAGTCGTAGGGGAAATGTTGCTTATGTTTTTAGCAAAAATAATAACTATAAAGTTAGATGAAAATGTGCTATCTAAATGCTAAGCCTGTCAGATCTGACTGAGTGTAATATGATGCTGATGTATCGGCCAGTTTTTAAAGCGGCACAAAATATCGAAGCAAAGCTCTTAAAACTTCGACAATGATGGATACGGCAATAAATGTAAAAAAAGGCAGAGCACAGAAAATACGGGTTTTTTGATATTGACCTCGAAAATATCTTGACCACATCAGATAAATGCTAACAGGCATTGAGAACGGAATCAAAAAAATAAAAAACATAATCGATAAACCTACAGGAACAGTCATACGTGGATTATCGAATGTCATGCTGGAAAACAATCCCATGTAAAAAAAAGGAAAGAATAGAATGATATATGCTATAGTAAACCCAGTAGCAAGACGTCTAACACTATTTCGTACCTCATTCGTATCTTCAACGATAGTTTTAATTGAATCAATAGAAGGCGTCTCTGCTTTATTGAATTGAGCATTTTTTTCTATAGGCAATGGATTATCATCTATCGACATAAGGTTGCCTCGTTCGGCAAACGTTTCTGATATTTTTCTATCTTGGTTCGAATAACTTTTTGGTAGCATTCACTATTGAATTTATGCTTGAACTTAGAATCTGCCCGAGTGTGGATTATTTCAGCCGCAGTGTGTCCGTGAGCAGCCCAATGCATTTTGTTTTGCACAATGGCAAAAAAATCTTCAGATAAGTCTGAGCGTGGATTGTAATCGATGCTGGTGGCATAAATATCGAGTACCTTCCGCCAAAAAACTTTTTCCGAGGAGCGGATATCTCTAATACGAGCCAAAAGCTCATCAAAATAATTACCACCACCAGCTTGCTTCAATCGCTCATCATCTAAAACAAAGCCTTTAATGAGGTATTCTTTTAATCGTTGAGTTGCCCAAATGCGAAATTGTGTACCTCTATGCGACGCAACTCGATAACCAACAGAGATGATAACATCAAGATTATAATGAATAACCTGATAATTCTTACCATCTGCGGCAGTTGTCCGGAAATTCCGGACAACTGAATCTTCTATTAGTTCGCCCTCATTAAAGATGTTTTTTATGTGCTCTGAAATCGTTCTCTTATCTTTATCAAAGAGCTCACTCATTTGAGCTTGATTTAGCCACACAGTCTCATCAAGAAGACGTACCTCAACTTTAGTAAGACCATCTTCGGTTTGATAAAGAATTAGATCGCTATCAGGCACATTGCTTTTCATTTAAAGGGCTCCTAATTTCTTGTGACAGGAAGCGATCATATCCCTCTTACTCCATTATTAAGTCGGATATGGTGTCTTCGATGTTAGAGAAATTTTGCTTAAAATGCTACCTGATTTTATTGAATCTTAACGGTGCAATAAGTTAATTGTTGTTCCGTATTCTTATGTCAGATTGGTTGATTTTTGCATGTGCATAGAAACAAACTTTTCATAGCAATGCAAACTTTTGAGAGCTTTTTCGGAAAGTGGTTGATCTTCTAACTCTTTG
>Ga0207102_1195_pt1 | contig 11144 bp, 10 predicted proteins | sample Alteio_BWMinHeat_80_FD_153573 | JGI IMG/M metagenome (GOLD analysis project Ga0207102, IMG submission 153573) | Enriched cells from forest soil in Barre Woods Harvard Forest LTER site, Petersham, Massachusetts, United States -... | ecosystem: Environmental > Terrestrial > Soil > Temperate forest >... | reverse complement strand
GTCCATTAAGCAAATTGATTCCTAATTATGATGACAAAATTTATGAAAAAGAAAATATTTGTAGAAGTCATTTCAATTATTTCAATTATCCTGTTTTTATATACGGTAATCAGTAAACTCGCAGAATACAGTGTGTTTAGGGAACAAATTGCACTTTCCCCGATCTTAGAGCCTTTTGCTGATGTTCTTACCTGGTTGCTGCCGCTGGTCGAATTCCTGATAATTATCTTACTGTTGCTACCCAAATGGAAACTATATGGCCTGTATGCCGCCTGTACTTTAATGGTGCTGTTTTCCATGTACATTTTGGTACTGTTTAAAATGGACGAAAAGCTTCCCTGTAGTTGCGGAGGAATCATTGAGCAGCTTCCCCGAACACAGCATTTGATATTGAATATCGGATTGGCCTTGTTACAAGCGATTGGAATTAAGTTTCAAAAACAAATTGAACAAACACTACAAATGAATTATTAAAATTTATAAATAGAATGAAAATTTCAATAACAATAATTCTCCTTCCGGTTTTATTAATTAGCTGTCTGGAGCATGCGCCAATTAAAACCGGGTTTGAAGGGAAAAAACTACCCACTTTCAAATTCTTGCTTACTGATAGCACCTCGATATTAAGTACAGACAGTATAAAAAATGGGAGATCCTTTATTCTTTTATATTTCAGTCCCAATTGTCCATACTGCCGAGCGCAAATCCGGGACATATTGAAACATGATCAACAACTTCAAAAAACAGATTTTTATTTTCTGACTAATTATACCTGCAGCGAGATCAAGCCTATGATTGAAGAATTTCAGTTGGATAAATATAAAAATATAACTATTGCAATTGATCCTAACGGTGATTTTGTAAAATATTTCTTCATTCCTAATATCCCTTATTTAGCAATTTATGATAAAGAAAAAAAACTGAAACAAGTCTACGTTGGAAGAACCAATTTTAATGAAATAAGCAAACTACTTTAAATACATAAAATTAACCGCTAACAAAAGTTTAGCTTTTTGAATCAAAAAGCATCACAATTATGAAAAGAGCAAAAATAATGCTGATTACAATTTTTGTATTTGCAATAGTGGCAGTTGTCCAGGCGTCAAAAGCAAAATTATACTCGACGCACTATATATATGTTGGAGCAATAAATAGTGGCTCTTGTACGATAAAAGTTGATGGCGCTGGCATAAGTAACGGTACACCCAACTTTGCCGCAGATGTCATTCCTCTTGCTACAGGCTGCCTCAACCGTTATGTAGACACTACAATTGGAAATTAAAATGCTGGAGTAAAATATTTTATAGTTTCACTTTTCTAAAAGCCTTTTTATGAAAAAAGCAAAATTAATGATAACCTTCCTAGGAATAATAGCCCTGACAGCAATAACTTTTTCATTTAAGGTTCAGAGATTTTCATCACATTATATATATACAGGGAAATTGCACAGTGGTTCATGTACAACTAAAGTTAAAGGAGCGGCTATTATGTCCGGAGCTCCCAACATTGCGGCGTCAACTGTATCGGTAACAAAGGGTTGTTCAGACGTATTTACCGTGGCGATTGATGATTAAAAGATAGACATAATTGACCATAAAATCTTTTTTATGCGAAAAGGAAAATTAATGCTATCTGTCTTGATAATCGTTGCAGTACTGGCTGCATCCTTAGCATTTAAAACAACGAGGTCCAGTAATCATTTTTTGTATACAGGCCCTTTAAATTCTGGCGTATGTACTACAAGAGTTAATGGTGCGGTAATAATTCTTGGAACTCCGAATTGTGCTGCATCAACTGTATCCTTAGCTTCCGGATGCCCCAATGCATGTACAGTAACAGAGGATGATTAGAAGCACAAATCAATCACTTAGTGACCTCATAGATACAATATGAAATAACACGTAAGGTTGAGGTTACAATTAGTTGAGGCTTAAGGACAAGAAATTAATGATATAATATTAGCCTGGGCCCGGCTAGGAAGTATCATTAGTATAGGTTTTATATATAAGGAGAACAGTTACCATTTATCCTTAATCAAAACCAAGTGGAAAAGCCGAAAACCACAACAAAGAGTAGGCAACCATTATTCATTATTGAAGTTTAGCTTTTTGAATTAAAAAGCAAAATTGTTATGAAAAAAGCCAAATTAATGTTATCAGCTCTTGCAATTTGCGCTGTATTAGCTTCTGCATTTGCTTTCAAAGCAAATACATTTTCAACCCATTTTATTTACACTGGTGCTTTAAATGGCGGAGTTTGTACAACTCAAGCTCCTGGACGCGCTATTTCAAACGGCACTGCAGCTGTTGCTGCTTCTACTCAATCATTGGCTTCTGGCTGTCCCAATGCATTTACTACAGTAATTGACGATTAAAACAATCATCAATTTATTATTTAAAAGGGCGAACCAATTTAGTTTCGCCCTTTATTATATCCTTAATTATCAATTGTAATCTATTCAAATACATTGGCTTTTCCCTTATATTTTACCGGCACACCTTCTGCTATCCATTTGGAAGGTTTTTCACCTTTTAAATAACAGTCAAAAAATTGCCTCATTCTAATTGTGAAATCTTGTGCCGCATCACCAAACACAATATGCTCCCCCTGGTCATATTGCAACATCCAGGCTTTTTTACCCAACCTTCTAAGCGCTGTAAAAAATTCAACCCCCTGTTCAAAGGGTACGTCATCATCATCCTTATTACACATCATTAAGACCGGTGTAGTTGTTTTATTCACCTTAAATATGGGAGAATTTTCAATAAATAAATCTGGCCTCTCCCACAGCGTCGCGCCAATTCTTTGATAAAAAATTTCAAATGCGGCTTGCCTGCTAACACCTTGTCTGAATGAACGGATTTCATTATAAAGGGAAACATAGTCCGACATGCCGCTTGCTGAAACCGCAGCAGCAAAAACACTGGTGTGAGTAATGATAAAATTGGTTTCCCATCCTCCTCTGCTGTGACCTTGTAATCCGATATGTCTGCTATCAATGTAGGGTAATTTAGATAAATACTGTGCTGCTGATACCACCGTATTTAAAACGCTATTACCAGGATGCCCTTCGACGTAATGAAAGTCAGGCGTGAAGACTAAGTAGCCATTACTTACAAAGTAAGGTATATTCAGTTCTCCATGACTAACCTCAGGGACGATAAATGCATTTAGTGCTTCCGTTACTCTTTCATAATAATGAAAAATAACCGGGTATTTTTTTGAAGGATCAAAGTCCTGTGGTTTGTACAAAATGCCCTGACAGGTTTTTCCATCACTTGTCTTCCAATTTATTAATTCAGTAGTTAACCAGTTACTTTCTCTTTCAGGATGCACGTTGGTAATTCTATTGAATCCTTTAAAGTCTTTTGTCCAGAAATAATTTGGGGATTCGCTGGCGGTCATTTTTCTAACCAGATAAATCCCCGCATCATTCGCTTTTATCGGGTAAACAGGGGGAAATCTTTCATCTTCCCAGGTACCCTTGTATATAGCCGCTTCTGCAGTTAATAATTCAGGATTTTTTCTTTCTCCCAATTTAACTTTAAAAAAACCATCATTTTTATTTACCCTGTTAAAAGCACTTAAGTAAAGTTCTTCATCGCCATCAAAGATTTGGTTATTTTCAATAGCAAGCCTGAATTCTACATTCTTATTCTTTCCGAGCCCGTTTGTCAGGCATATTGGAAGCGCTTTACCAGAAGGATCAACCTGGAAAACATCGCATTGGCTATAAAGAATAACCGCTTTATCATCTTTTAGCCATCCGGCGGTTGCACAAAAGATCGGCATATACTTTCCCATTCTTATATCCCTCTTGTCATACCTCGTCCACTCTGCTTTGATGCTTTGTGTAATATTTCTCTCCTTTCCTGATCCTGTTTCATGGCTGAAATAACTCTTTTTTATTGCATCATAGAAAATGACATACTTGCCTTCCGGTGAAAGCCAATATGAAGAAGCAAGAACGGCAGGCAGACTATCCCGGATTAATTTTCTTTCACCATTTTTTAGACAAACTAAATAAACTGAGGATTTTACTGCCTTATTCCAATACCATTCGTCATAAGTCATGTCACCTCTAATATTTGCTATCAATGCATAGTCATTTGTACAGGAAATTAGCTTATCGTCCGGCTGTTCCAAACGTATTAATTTATCGTCCGCAATCGAAACAATCCCTATAAATGTCTTAGGCTTCAATTGTTTCAATTGTTGCGACTGTAACCTTGTATCGGTATAGCTCCAGACATCTACACCTTCTTTGTTCGAATTACCTGCTGTTTTTTCTTTTAATTCAATAAACAGCTTGTTTCCATCCTCTGTAAATCCCATGTAATTTATTCCGCTCAAAAACAGATCTTGTGAAACAGATTTTAATTTCTCTTTCGCAATTTCTGAAGCATGCGTCTCTCCATCCTTGTAAAGCCAAATAAAATTTTCTGATTTATTTTCAACTACAAAAGCAAGCTGCTTTCCTTCTTTCGAAAAAAAATAATTACCAGCCCTTCCACCTTCCTGAGCATTCCAAATCTGCGTTGTTCTACCATCATAAAAACTGGCCACTAATAATGTTTGATTACCATTAGACTGATTCGATTCAAGCAACAAGCTGTTTTCATTTGGGTTTAAAAAATAACCATTTACCGATTCAAAGAAGATTTCTTTTTTTGTTTCCAGGTTTTTTAGCGTTAATTTCTTTTGATTGTCAAGGTAAGCGATCCATTTGCCTCCATTGGAAATTTTAAATGAAGAAACATTTGAAATAAACTCTGGTTGCTTATTGTCTAATGACATTACCGTCAAACTATCTTTCCCCTTTTTGAAAATAACATACTTGCTGTCAGCAGTAAATTGGCATGGAACAGAACCGACATTTAAATTCCAGTCAGTCTTTAACGATTGCACATAAAAGGGATTTGTGGAGGTTGCAGGATTATTAATCGAATAAATCACATAATTACCATCGCCTGATACTGAAATGCTGGATACCGAAGGCCATTTACCTAATATGGATAATTCAATGGGAGTTTTTTTGAAAATATTTTTTTGGTTTTGGCAAAAAATAGAGATATGGAAAAGCAAAAGGATAAGTGCAAAAATAAAACGCTTCATGTTCGTGTTCTTTTAATTATAAATCAGGAAATACGAAAAACATCTATATTAATACCATTACCAAGAAGATAGAAGAAAGAAAGCTTTAAAAACCCATAAATTCAGGATACGAAATTCCTGCAAATTGAAATTTAATTTACAAAAAATACAGGACGTCTTATTGCATCTTCCAACAATAATTTGAATTTATTCCCAGGTAGAAATTCCTTGTTTCATCTTCTCTAATAAGTTTTTAAATTCTTCACTTCCGCCGGAATTATTCAATGCTTTTTCTTCCATGGTAATGGCTTCGCCTTTTTTTCCGGCCTTATATAAAAGATTTGCGTATGTGTTCATAAATTTGGGTTGTTCGGATTTTGTAAGGCTAAGTTTACTCCATTGAATGGCTTTTTCAAGGAGATTAGTATCCGAAATTCTTGCAAAAACCGTCCAGGCAAACTGGTTGAGCTCTTCTGCTTTTATATGGACGCCATAGTTTGTAATATATATATCCGCTGACACAGCGAAATTGTTCCAGTCCCCCTGGTTGATGTAAAAAATGGCTTTTGACCGCAAAAACATTTCCTCACCTTCTACTCCAAAGGAAGCCACTTTTGTGGAAAGTTCAGCCCAGTCTGGTTTGGGATTTTGACCGGTAAGGGAAGGAGCCAGGAGCTCATTATAAATGATGTTCATCATTTTTGTTTCTGCTTTGCGTTCGCCCAAAATAGCATCAATGTTCTGGGCATTTTCTTTCAGTAGGGCAAACCCAGGTCCTGTTGTTTTATCGGTTACTTGCAAAAAGGAAACAAAATCTTCAGTGGAATAGGGCTTTTTAAGTGCCGTAAAATAATCGGCTGTAGCCCGGGTAATGCCAGGCTTATCACCAGCCTGTTGGGCCGCCATGACAAGTCTTCTTAAAAAAGAAATGTCCTTATTGCCATCAATATACTGTTGAAGCAGCTGGCTATACCGGATACCGGGGTCAGTAAGGTCGGCATTTTGCGCTATCACTTGCGGAAGATTACCAGCCGTGGGTACCAGTTGACTGTGGATTTTTTGTAATTCTTCAAAAGGAATTTTCACCACTTCCCGGTCATAGGTCATCAGACCGTTTTGTTCACCTTCCACATCAAAAGGCTGGGTATAAATCGAGGCGCTCAGTCCCTCTCTTTCCAGCAGTTTCAAATGCTGATTCATAATGGTGTATTTTCCTTTCAGGGCTGCCGGTGTAACGGTGATGTACCCCCAGGCGCTGTTGACATTCCATTGATGATCAGGGATGAATACACCAATACCACCAAATTCACCCAGCACCCTTGCCTTCCCATTTATCTGGATAGAGGTCATCGGATCGGGATAGGAATGTACATCTGTTATGTCGCTTTCAACATAGGCATTCGGTGACGGGCTTCTCAGCTTTTCGTTCACATACAGGTATTCACCGGAATGCCCGTTGATCAGCCTGGTAGGGTCCAGTTGTTTTATCCATTTTGTGAGCCGTTCCTGGTCATACTGTCCCCATTTTTCATTGAATAAGGTGTAAACAGTAATGGAGGGATGGTTATAAAGTTCCCCGATATTTTCTTTGCATTCTTTTTCAAATTCTTTTTTGGCCTTATCGGTTAAGGTAAACGAAGGATTTACCATATCCTGCCACACCATAATGCCCAATTTGTCACACCAATAATACCAACGATCGGGTTCTCTTTTAATATGTTTACGGATGGTGTTAAAGCCCATGGACTTTATAGCCCTGATATCGAAAGAAAGGGCCTCATCGGTCGGCGCCGTATAAATGCCGTCGGGCCAAAAACCCTGGTCCAGAACACCCAGGTTGAACACATACTTGTTGTTCAGAAAAATACGGTCAAACCCTTTTTCATCCTTTTTGATCTCCACTTTCCGCATACCGAAATAACTGGTGATTTCATCCACTGCATTTCCCATTCCATCCAGCAATCTAATTTTAATATCATAAAGGAAAGGGGCATCCGGCGACCATACATGAGGGGAGATAACAGGGAGGGTCAACTGCTGCTGAGATGCTTCCACCCTGGTAGTGCCGGTGGCTACCTCATGCCCATTTTCCGAAACCATGACACTCAGAGAATAACCTTTGGATGCGCCATCAATTTTAGCCTCTAAAAATAGACTTTTCTTATCAATATCGCTTGTGAGTTTAATGTCGGAAATAAAGATACGGGGAACGGTTTCCAGCCACACCGTTTGCCAAATACCGGTAGTGGGCGTGTACCAGATGTCTTTCGGATTTAATACCTGCTTTCCGTGGGGGTTATAGCCTTGGTCAGAGGGATCGTTAACTTTCACTTTTATTTCATTGATGCCTTTTTTAAGTGCGTCGGTAATGTCAAATGAAAAATGATCATAGCCACCGGTATGGGTACCCATTGGCTTGTTATTAATAAAAACGGTGGTTTCCCAATCCACTGCACCAAAGTGGAGCAGCACTCTTTCGCCATTCTTTAGTGCAGGTATGGAAATGTTTTTTCTATACCAAAGCGTTTCGGAAGGCTGCACCATTTTCTTTACGCCAGACAAAGCTGATTCTATGGAATAGGGCACCAGTATTTGCCCTTTAAAATTGTTGGGCTCTGAAGCGTCCTTTGCAATGGCATACTGCCACAGCCCATTCAGGTTTTGCCAGTTCGACCGAACCATTTGCGGACGCGGATATTCTTTTAATGCATTTTGGGGCGATACCTCTTTTGCCCATCTTGTTTGCACAGGGATGGCTTGTATTTTCCAATCCTGGCAAAACAAGGCACCGGCAGGTAAGCACAAAATAATGAAAATGATAAATTTTTTTTTACGCACAGGCATAAGCAACTATTTCAATGATTGATATGGTTATTAGGTAGCGAATTAGTGAATGTTTCTTTCGAGTTCTTCAACAGCAATGCAATCTTTGAGAATGACTTTCTTGTTGCGGTTTAGTAAATAAAGGGTAGGTATGGCCCGTAAATCATAAATATCATGTTTATACAGGTATTCGTCCTGGTCTCTTCCCTGTATCCACAGCGATGGATATTCATGCAAATGCCGGTACCAGGCAGATAAATCCATATCGGTATACACACAAAAAATCTTCAATCTCCCTGTAGCTGTTACTTTTTCTATGAAGGAAGAATGCTTTAAGGCCTGTGTCATTTCCTTACAGGCCTCACACTCCGGGTTGTAAAAAAACAGCAACAGATAATCTGCCTCCAGGTTAAACATACTGTTTTTCTGTCCGCCAGGAGTCCGGTATTCAAAATCGTTAGCCAGGTCACCCACATCATTTTGATGAAGAAGATGGAGCCTATACAACACTTCCTGCTTATCCATAGCTGTATACCATTTTGAATCCATTTGAGCCTTTAATATTTTATCATAAAACACTTCATTGCGAAAAGATGAATTGGGATTGGAATAAATTTTTGCCAGGTAATTGATGGTCTTATGAAAAACAGTACTATCATTCGAAGCCACTGTCATTGCAGAATCCGATAGCCGCAATGAAGTCTCCTGGTTTTGAGTTGCCGAAAGTTGAACGAATTGTGTCAAAGCCAATTCGTCATAAACAGCCTTCACCTCTGTTTTCTTCTCTACACTAAAGCATGAGACAAAACATACCAAACTCCATATGAGAGAAACCTTTTTCAAATATCAATTTTGAATTCAATGATGTTAAGTCAAAACCTATTTAGCCACCCAGGTAGGAATACCATTTTTCATTTTGTCTAAAGTTTCCCGGAAAGATTTGTCAGCTCCTCTATTTTCTTTTTGAGCAGCTCTTTCTTCCAATTCTGTTGCTTTTTCCTCCCATTGGATTGCTTCTTTTTTTCGACCTACTTTATAAAGCAGGTTAGCATATGTGTCCATGTTGGCCTGATCGTCAGAATGGTTTTGATTCACTATTTCCATCCAGTGAATTACCTTATTAAGCGTATCTCTGTTGTTACAGTATTTAAAGAACAGGTCGTATGCTAAATTATTAAAAACAGCCCACCCAACTCCTGCAGTATCCAAACCATATTTATCAATCTTCTTGACTGTATATTTTATTAACTGAAGTTTATCCTTCTTTTTGGCATACCACTTCATTTGAGCGTTTACAAGTACTAAGTCAGCAACCTCTTTATTGTATTTTTTCTGAATAGTTTCTTCCAGTTGATTCCAATCGGGCGGAATTGAAACGGGCGTTTTATCCGGCCATAGTCTAGGATCAATTTCTTCTTTAGTAACCACAGCAAAAACCAGGTTTTCAGAAAAATCTTTTCGTTCGATTAACCTGTCAGTTTTAACTGCGTTTTTGTAAATCAAAGAAAACGCACTGTCCTTAGAGGTTAACAAGTCTGAGAAGTTGCTAACAAAATCAATATTCTTTTTTTGAAAGAACTCTGATTCTGAAAGTTTATTTAGATAATTATGCAGGTAATCTGTAGCTATTAGCTTCGATGTACTATCATCACCAATGAACTTAGAAATACTGGCGAGATATGGTAATTTCTCATATTGTTTTTGTCCTGTCAAATATTTGTTCAGCAACGTGTAATACTGCTTATTCGTATCCAATGCATTTTCAGCGACTTTTAAAAAAAGGCTGTCAGGCATGGCAAAAAGATATCGGTGTACAATTTTTCCATTAGGTGAAAAAAAGAGATATGTAGGGAAAGTAGCAATCTGATAATCTTTTTTAATGTTGTGAGCATCATTATACCAGACTTTGATGGATTCATCATCATTCTTTGATGTATCCATTTGAACATGCACGGATATAAAATGACCATTTATAAAATGACCAACATTTTCTAATGAAAAAACTTCTTTTTCCATTTTCTTGCAGGGAATACACCAGGATGCAGAGCAGTCTACAAATATGTATTTGTTCTGCTGCTTCGCTTTTGAAAGAATTTGTTTCCATCCTAATTCTTTTTCAAATCGGACACCAAATTCAGTTTGAGCAATTGTTACTGTAGGAACAAAAAATAGCACTATCCAAAATATTTTCATATAATTCAATAGATAAAAAAGGGGAAAATGTGGGCGGAGGTTTTCCGCCCCTAATTATTTAATCTTTTATACAACGAACAGAGTAACCTAAGGCTCGATCTGAGACTGGTGCATTATTAACAACATTTGAGCTCAAAATCCAACTATATGCCTGTATTCCATTTATTGTGGAAGCCCAATAATAACCTGCGGTTCCCAAACTTCCAGCATTAACATTTCCACTTATTTCGGAACGATATCCAGCTAATGTTACTTTTAAAACAGAAAATGCAGAATTATTATCTGTTATGCCTGTCTCAGCCTGCCATTCTGTTTTTGTTGGTACGTGCCAACCTGAAGGACAAGGGTTATTGATACCTGTACTGCCCTGCCACAAGTTATTATTCTGAGGATCACGCCAATCAAGATTTGGATCACTAACTCCTATGATCCAATTGCTATGACCTGGAACATCGGTGGAAGATATGGTAGATGTTTTACTTGAAGTTCTTAATTGATGCCCGTCTGCTAATCTTCCCCACTGAAATAAGTCCCCATACCCAGCAGTATCAGTCAAACTTGATGCTACAGCACTTGATCCTAGATTCCTATCCATCCATTTTTTACCCGTTTTAGGGCTTGTAATTACTCCATAAATAACTGTTTGTCCCATATATGTAAACCGCACTTTCGAGGTATCATTAGTTGTATTTAATGTTACAGGATCGCCGTAAGATGTGCCAATACTATTTGTCGCAAATGCACGAATATAATATGTATTACCAAAGTCAAGGCTGGTAAGATTTACTGTAAAACTACCGGAAGTCGAAGTGCTATTTAGTATGCTATCTGTGGTTGTAGGTGTATTATTGGCTTTGCTCCAGACAATACCACTTTTTGTAATGGTTGTACCCCCATTACTGGTGATAACACCGCCGGCAGTGGCACTTGTTGTAGTTATGTTGGTAAGAGATGAGGTCGTAATGGTAGGTGTAGTTGGAGGTGTTGTATCTTTTTTACAGGCTGTGACAAGGGCTGTCGTTACAACCAAAGTT
>Ga0207102_1194_pt1 | contig 11154 bp, 8 predicted proteins | sample Alteio_BWMinHeat_80_FD_153573 | JGI IMG/M metagenome (GOLD analysis project Ga0207102, IMG submission 153573) | Enriched cells from forest soil in Barre Woods Harvard Forest LTER site, Petersham, Massachusetts, United States -... | ecosystem: Environmental > Terrestrial > Soil > Temperate forest >... | reverse complement strand
AGTTGATGGTCCAGTGTCATGGATAAAGTCCACATGCTGATGCCGATCCCGCGCATCTTTGCATATGCCACCAGTGTATCCATATTAATTTGCGGATTGATTTTAAAAAGATCCCTGGTATCGCTCCATCCTGCATCCATCATAATGCGGTTGAATCCAAAGCGCTTCGCGAAATCAATGTAATATTTATAGCTCTCGGTATTGATACCCGACCTGAATGGCACATGAAACAGGTTGATATCAATAATCCACTCATCCGTGCATTTACCCGGATGGATCCATCCCGTTTCTTTAATTGTACTTGGCGAAGCAAGCCGGTATACAAGGTCATTCGCAGGCAGATCTTTATCCTGCCGGGCGATCAGCAGTACGCGCCATGGAAAATTCCTGTTGCCTTTTGTCTTTGCCAAATAATCCGCGCGTTTGCTTACAACCATTTCAGGGTAGTCGCCATCCACCATCCTTTCTTCCAGCGGAAACGCAGCAAAGGCGCCCTGCAAAGCATCTGTTCCTGTACCCCTGAGAAACATTCCCGGATAATCGACCAGGTCGGATTCAGTAAGGGCAACGAAAATTCCATCCGGGGTTTTCAATAGAACTGGTGAATACATATAATCCTTATCCGATAAACTGTCCAGAATTCTATAAGGATACAATTCTTCGAAACTGGTATGAAATATATCCCGATCCTCACGTTTTTGTATTAGAGGTACATATGCATATGTTTTTTGAGTGAATTGAAGGTAGGCGGTTTCCTGGGAGACAATAATTGAATCGTTGAACGAAGTACTGATCCTGTATGAAATGCCATCATCATATGCTCGAAAAATAACAGCAAACCTGTTTTTAAATTGCAGGCTGAGTTCATTGAATTTGTCGGGAATATTCTTTCTGCTTACGGGCACCTCAGCCACAATGGTTTCATGTACAGAGCGCGAACTTTTTTTTATCAGTTTCATATCCCGCGACAGGCTCTTGTCACCTGCAAGTTTCATATCTATTTCTGATTCATTCAATATTTTTTTATCATCCACAAATACTGAATAACTCAGTCGATTGACAGTTTGTATTTCTATCCGGATTGTTTTGTCAGGAGAAAGAAGCCTAAGCTTTTGCTGGGCATTAGTAATAAAACCTGTAAAAATTGCAACCCATGGCAGAAAGAATCTTTTCATACCAATAGCACATTATAAGTAAAGGTTATGATATCTGTGCCTGACATGCAGGACTGTCTCCGGATTCCGAATATAAGACTATCTGCCGCAGTTCTACAGAATTCATACAGAATAGGCATTTATTTTGAGCAGATTTTTATTTCATCTTTACAAACACCAATATATGTTGAGAAAATTTCAATTACTCGGGCTGACTTTATTATTAAGTACCGCCCTACACGCCCAATACAAAATCAGCCAGGTTTTTCATATCAAAAGCGGTGGAGGCTATGATTATACCACGGTGGACAGTCTCTCCAACCGTCTCTACTTATCGCATGGAACACAGGTTAATATTCTGGATAAAATGACCGGCGATTCGATCAGTGTGATTAAGACAGAAAAAGATGTACACGGCATCGCACTCGCCCACGAATTTGGTAAAGGATATATTTCAAACGGTTCATCCAATAGCGTCCTGGTATTTGATCTCAAAACATTTAAAGTGCTGTCTCATGTTCCTGCAGGGGAGTTTACAGACGGCATTTTTTATGATGATTATACCAAAAAAGTAATCACGTGCAATGGACGCGGTAAGAGTATGACTGTAATTGATCCCTCCACCGACCAGGTTGTTGTCACTATTAAACTAACCGGCTGGCCGGAGACAGCCGTCAGTGACGGACAGGGAAAGATCTATGTTAATAATGCTGAGAAAAGTGAGATCGATGTCATCAATGCTAAAACTTACCAGATCCTAAATACCTGGCCGATCGCCCCTGGCAAAAGCGCATCCGGCCTAGCGATAGACCGTGTGACGATGCGCTTGTTCGCCGGCTGCGATAATCAAAAGCTCATCGTTATGGATGCATCAAATGGAAATATTGTGACCAGCCTCCCCATTGGCGATGAATGCGATGCAGTGGGTTTCGATAAGAAATTAAAAATAGTTTATTCTTCCAACGGGGATGGTACACTAACCATTATTCAGGAACAATCTCCGAATAAATTTGAAGTGATTCAGAATCTGAAAACAAAGAAGGGGGCAAGAACCCATGCCGTTGACCAGATAACCCACAAAATCTATTTACCAACAGGCGAATTCGCACCGAAAAAAACAGGCGAATTCAGACCATCTCTTATACCCGGAACATTCCAGGTGCTCGTAGTTGAAAAGTAAAAAATCCGCCAGTTATATAAATCATTTCTGCCAGAGAATTATTCGAAATTCTCTGGCTTTTATTTTTGTATACAAGGATTTCAATTAAATTCTCAACCGGGTATAGGAAGAAGAATTTGTAACTTTCCAACCATGAATGACTTCCTGGCTGCACGCTCACAGATGGCCCTGTCCCTTGGATTTCATATTGTATTCTCCTGCATAGGTATGGTGATGCCTTTTTTTATGGCAGTATCACATTTTTACTGGTTAAAAACGGGAAACATTGTTTACAAAAATGTAACAAAGGCCTGGAGCAAAGGCGTTGCGATTTTCTTTGCAACTGGGGCTGTTTCCGGAACCGTATTATCTTTTGAACTTGGTTTATTATGGCCTCCTTTTATGAAGCATGCAGGCCCGATATTCGGAATGCCTTTCTCTTTGGAAGGAACCGCTTTTTTTATTGAAGCCATTGCATTAGGATTTTTTATGTATGGATGGGATCGTTTTAACCGATGGTTCCATTGGTTCATGGGACTGGTGGTCGGCATCAGGTAAATACCCCGGATGCATATATCACCCGGCAGGATTGCATTTAAACGATATGCCATCTCATCCGCTACTACTTCATCAAAATCAAAATGAAAAAAGTTCTGCCTTGCATGTACACCGGTATCCGTGCGCGAAGCACCGGTCATGATCACAGATTTCCGGAAAAAAACACCAAATGCCTTTTCAATCTCTTCCTGGATTGAACCTGCATTGGCCTGTACCTGAAAACCACTGTAGGCCGTGCCTTTATAGCTTACTTCTAAAAAATAACGGGACATGTCCAAAGATACAGCCGGTGGGATTATGACCGTTTGTCGGCCATCACGAGGAATTTACGCTGAAAATTCTTGTCCGTCAGCATATCCACCAGCTCTCTGAAATGGTCCTTGTCCGAAACATGCTGATGCGCAGCGTCCATCAGCCTGTACTTATCCTTGTCAGAAACAAATAAGGAAGCCAGCAGGCGAACCTGGCTCACAGTAAAACATTTCATGGTAAACGCCTCGGAAGCAATGGCAATTTTGTCATTAAGGATATTTGCCTTCAGAATGAGGTCACGAAGGAAAGCAACGTCTTCTTCTGTCGCTGTCTGGGTACATGGTGGTTCGCCGGATTTACTTACAGCCTTATTCTTTAACTGGAGTTTATTTCCAGCTGAACTGTCTGATGATTTAACTTGTTTAACACTGGCAACTGCAGGTTCTATGGCTGGTTTTTTAACCAGACTATCATTTGTCTCAAAGAAAACAAATAAAGTAATGGTATCAATCTGTCCGTCTTTCCCGATATCCTGGTAGACTATTTTTCTTGAAATTTTCAGGGAAACTTCACGGAGTTTTTTGATGGAAGGAGCAATTTTCGTTGTCGGTTGGCGGTTAACTGTTGACAGTTGACTGTTGACTGTTGACTGTTGACTGTTTTGAACATTCTCGTGCGAAGGAAGAACTTCTTTAGGAGGAATAGGCGGGGGAATTTTAGCCGTCGGTGCCTGACCATTGGCGGTAGATGGCTGACCGCTGACAGTTGGGTGTTGACGATTAACTGTCAACTGTGTACTGTCAACCTCCTTCCTCTGGCCTTTGGCATTTGAAGAATCCTGCTTAAATCCATTTCCTGCATATGTATTGTACATCACTGTAGAATCATCTACTACTGCGGCCATCAGCTTTGAAAAGCCATCTTCCCTTTTTACACCCAGATTAAGAATTCGGCTGCTGTCAAACTCAAGAACAGGACGAATGGTCTCACGGGTCTGCCAGTTAAACAATACCCAGGTACTTTCGGCGCCTTTCAATTGAAAACCCAGGTCTTTCTTATGAATAACCACTGGAAATACCTGTTCGGGTAAATTATTTTTAGGGAATCGGATTCCTATCCGGTAACTGCTATCTTTCAACTGGGATAATACAAGATGACCCTGTGCTGAAGAAGGAAAAATCTCATCGCCGAGACGTACTGTAAATGACTGCTTGTTTTCTGCTTCAATTAAAATCAGGAAACCGGGCTGCTGCGCACGCGCGGCAACTGTGAAGAAACTGAGAAGAAAGACCATGAAACCGTTCATCCCAAAGAGACCGGGCTTATGCATTATTTTATATTTCTTGCTGATTCATATGAGACTGTTCCCCCCGACAAATATTAAAAAAAACGATGCGAATGAAACGAATTCTGATTTTTTTGTTTTCTTTTTCAATGATCTTATCCGTAAAGGCACAGGACAGTACACTTGATTCCAATGATCCCGCTCTCAGGATTTACAGGGCCAGTTTTCCTCATATTAACGATCTGGTACATACGAAACTGAATGTTCGTTTCGACTATACAAAGTCTTATATGTACGGAAAAGCCTGGATCACCCTGCAGCCTCACTACTATCCGACCGACTCTCTTTCACTGGACGCCAAAGGAATGGATATAAAAACGGTTTCAATGAACAAAGGGAACCAGCAAATTCCTCTTAAATATAACTATGATGGTTCCACGTTACGAATTCACCTCGATAAAACGTATCGTTATACAGAAAATTACACCATTTATATAGATTATACTTCCAAACCTAATGAGTTTAAGGCCCAGGGTAGCGCTGCCATAACGGACGCTAAGGGTTTATATTTTATAAATCCGCTCGGTACGGACAAAGATAAACCTACCCAGATCTGGACCCAGGGTGAAACAGAATCCAATTCTGTCTGGTTTCCAACCATCGATAAACCTGATCAGAAGTGCACGGAAGAAATCAGCATGACCGTTCCTTCAAAATACGTAACCCTTTCAAATGGCAAACTGGTTTCGCAGGTCAAAAATACTGATGGAACACGCACCGATAACTGGAAGATGGACCTGCCCCATTCACCTTATCTTTTTTTCATGGGCGTGGGCGACTATGCCATCATCCACGATAGTTATAAAGGAAAGGAAGTGAATTATTATGTGGAGAAGGAATACGCATCCGTAGCGAAACGGATATTCGGACTGACTCCTGAAATGATGACTTTTTATACAAGGATCCTCGGCGTTGAATTTCCATGGGTAAAATATTCTCAGATGACCGCCCGTGATTACGTGAGCGGTGCGATGGAAAATACTACTTCAACCCTTCATACTGACGCTCTTCAACAGGATGCACGTCAGCTGACCGACGGAAATAAATATGAGGACTATATCTGCCATGAATTATTTCACCAGTGGTTTGGGGATCTGGTAACGACAGAAAGCTGGAGCAATCTTACCCTGAATGAATCCTTTGCCAATTTCAGTGAAACTCTCTGGGCTGAGTATAAGCATGGGAAGGATGCAGGTGATGCAACTAATTTTCACGATATCGAAAAATACCTCGCAGACCCGTCCAACCCTTCAAAAAATCTGGTAAGATATTATTATAAGGATCGCGAAGATATGTTCGACATGGTCAGCTATTCCAAAGGAGGCCGTATCCTGAACATGCTAAGGAATTATGTCGGTGACAGTGCATTTTTCAAAGCGCTGAACCTTTACCTGGAAACTTTTAAATTTAAGAATGCTGAAGCGCATAACCTCCGCCTGGCATTTGAACAGGTAACCGGCGAAGACCTCAACTGGTACTGGAATCAATGGTATTTTGGAAGCGGTCATCCCGTATTCGATATCAGTTATAACTATGACGATACGAAAAAAATGGCCAAAGTAGTTATCAATCAGGTACAGAATACAGGGAAGATATTCCGGATCCCCCTCGCCATCGATGTGTATGAAGGCGGTTCAAAAACACGGCATAAAGTCTGGCTCGAAAATGAAAGCGATAGTTTTTATTTCAGTTATAATAAAAGGCCGGACCTGATCAATGTGGATGGTGATAAAATTATTCTTTGCCAGAAGGAAGATCATAAAACACTGGACAATTTTATTTATCAGTATAAGCATGCAAAGCTCTACCTGGACCGGCGCGAAGCCATTGATTATTGTTCTGAACACCAGGACGATCCTGCTGCCCAGGCTCTTCTCACGCTGGCTCTGAAAGATCCTTATTTTGAATTAAGAAGCCTTACCATGAATGCACTGGATCTGGACAAGGCTGATCTAAAAGCAGCCGTTGAACCCGTTCTGCTCAGCCTCGCTAAAAATGATCCCGACCGTACCGTACAGGGAAATGCCATTGGAATACTGGGCACATTGAAAAAAGCTGAATACAAAGAGCTCTTTCTGAAAAAAACAACCGATTCATCTTATACAGTGGCAGGCAATGCACTTTATGCTCTCAGCGCAGTGGATGAACCGAAGGCTTACCAACTGGCCAAAGAATTTTATCTGCATCCGGCAAAAGGTGAATTGAATGCTGCAATAGTTGCAGTATTTATTAAAGAAGGCGACGAATCTAATTTTGAATTTATTATTGATGGCTTTAGCAAAATGCAGGAGCTGAGTCTCGAAAAAGTAGAAGCATTCCCGCAATTTGCTGCACTGACATTAAAAATGGAAAATACAGATCAGTTCAAAAGAGCCATCGATGCCATAATAAAATATCGTGATGCACTTCCTGCAACTGAAAAAGGAGAAATCAGTAAACTGATCAATGACAATTTCCTAAAACCAATCGCCGATCGCAAAGAAGCCGCTGGTCTGAAGGAACAGGCGGAGTATGTCAGGTCGTTTATTAAATAAGAGGCCTAAGGCATAAAGCTTAAGGCGTAAGGCAAAAATTATTATTCGTCAATCAAAATAAAAAAGAGCATTAAATGTTGCTCTTTTTTATTCAGCAAAGAACTTATCTCATTATTTGATTTAAGCATTAAGCCTTAAGCTTTGAGCTTTTTTTACCAACTACCACCAGCTCCGCCACCTCCGCCGCTTCCGCCGCCAAATCCACCAAAACCTCCACCGCCTCCACCGCCGAAGCCACCGCCACCAAATCCTCCGCCTCCGCGGCCACCGCTTCCAAGCATGCTGCCAAGTATAAAAGGAAGAACGCCGGAACCACTGAATATACCACCTCCACCTCTTCCGCCACCACCGCGACTTATCAATACAAGAATGATAACTACAAAAATGATGATCCCAATAATATTCCCTCCCCCGCTGCCATGCCGGCCACGCTGACCATAACCGGAAGGTGCAACATATTCTCCATGGGATGCTTTGATAATTGCATCTGCAGCAAGATCAAAACCCCGGTAATAATTATTTTCTTTAAAGTTGGGAACGATTTCATTCTCCACAATTTCTTTTGCAGTTATATCAGGAACCGAACCTTCCATTCCATATCCTGTAGCGATATAAACTTTATGATCCTGAATAGCAGCAAGGATAACCATGCCGTTATTTGTTTTTTTATTCCCCACTTTCCAGTCACGGAGAATTTTCAATGCATAATCTTCTATAGCAGTATCTCCTGTTGTCTGAACCGTAACCACCGCGATTTGAATAGAGGTAGTGTCATCATACGCTACCAGTTTGCTTTCTAATTCATCTACCTGGTCCCGGGTCATTGCATGAGCAAAATCATTTACTAGCCTGGGTGGGTTGGGTGGATTGAAAATATTCTGCGCACCTGCAAACAAGCTGGCAAAAATCAGCAAAGGCAATAATAATTTCTTCATGGAGCAGTATGGCTTTTACCTGCCGAAAACAATATCGTCAGGCAACTCATTGATATCTGTCTGTCCGTCGTAAGGAAAATGATATTTTAATGCAGCGCCGATGTCCTGGATGGTTTTCACAATCGCATCAGCATAATGATCCTCTTTAAAATGAGAAAGCATATGCATCACTCTTTCTTTCCAGAAAACTTCGCCTACTTTTTCATGTATGCCCTGGTCGCCGAAAACAGCCAGCTGATGGTCTCTTGTAGCAACATAAATCAGTACAGCATTGTGATTGGCAGTCTTTCCCATATCCAGATGTGCAAAAACCTCGGCGGCACGGTCCAGCGGATCCACAAAACGGCAACGGCTTTCAATATATACACGGATCTCACCACTGGTCTGTTGCTCCGCCTGTTTTATGGCAGCAACGATCTGATTTTTTTCTAACGTAGAAAAAAATTCTTTCTTTGAAAAAAGTGGAATTTTCAATACATGGATTTTTGACGTTGTCAGAATTTCACATCAGGCGCTTTATCCGCTCCCGGCTCAGACTGGAAAGGTGTTTTGGATTGGAATCCAAACATTTTACCGAAAATATTATTAGGGAAACTCCTGACAGTCTGGTTGTATTCCTGTACAGAAGAGTTAAAATCATTTCTGGAGACCTTGATTCTGTTTTCGGTTCCTTCCAGCTGGGCCTGCAGGTCTCTGAAATTCTGGGTCGCCTTCAAATCAGGATATGCTTCTGCTACGGCAAGTAGTCTGCCTAATGCTCCACTCAATCCGGCCTGCGCCTGTTGGAATTTAGCCAGATTTTCAGGAGTCAGGTCATTTGCATTTATCTGTACCTGGGTTGCCTTAGCTCGCGCTTCAATAACATTGGTTAAAGTGGTCTGTTCGAAATTCGCAGCTCCTTTAACGGTATTAACGAGGTTGGGTATTAGATCACTCCTGCGCTGATAGTCACTCTGCACGTTAGCCCATTTGTTCTTTACATTTTCGTCTTTTGCTACCAGGTTATTATAACCGCTGCAGGCGCATCCGCCAAAAAGCAGGATTACTATGACAATAATAATGAGCGACAGGTTTCGAGTACTCATACTTTATGTTTTTTTTTAGGTTATAAATGTAACAATTTCCAGATTAAGAAGTTCAGAACGGATATTAAGAACCCTGTGTAATGGCTGCGATTCCGGGAAGTTCCTTCCCTTCAAAATATTCCAGCATCGCTCCGCCTCCGGTGGATACATAACTTACTTTCTCAGCAAGACCGAACATATTGACCGCGGAAACAGAATCACCGCCACCTACCAGCGAAAAAGCGCCATGACTTGTTGATTCCACCACTGCCAGCGCAACGGATTTCGTTCCATGTCGGAAATTCTCCATTTCAAAAACACCCATGGGGCCGTTCCAGAGTATAGTTTTTGACCTTTTTATTACGTTGCAAAACTGTTCGACTGCATTCGGGCCGATATCCAAGCCCATCCAACCGTCAGGAATATTATTACTGGGAGAAGTGGATGTCTGTGCCTCCGCATCAAATTTGTCTGCAATAATCGAATCAGAGGGAAGATGAATGCATACGCCTTTAGCTGCTGCCTTATTTAAAAGATCGATGGCCGTTTGAACCCGGTCAGCCTCACATAAGGATTTGCCGATATTTCCACCCTCTGCTTTCATAAAAGTATAAGCCATTCCTCCTCCGATTATAATATCTGTCGCTTTTTCAAGCAGGTTTTCGAGGATGAGCATTTTATCAGATACTTTCGCACCTCCGATAATAGCTACAAATGGTTTACCCGCCTGGTGCAAAACTTTTTCAGCGCTCTTCACTTCTGATTCCATCAAAAGTCCGAACATCTTTTTATCTCCGGGAAAAAATTTAGCAATCACTGCTGTTGAAGCATGAGCCCTGTGTGCGGTTCCAAATGCATCATTCACATATATGTCACCCAGCTGTGCCAGTTTTTTAGCGAACCCTTCATCACCCTTCTCTTCCTCTTTATAAAAACGCAGGTTTTCCAAAAGCAATACTTCACCTGGTTTAAGCATCCCTGCAGTCAGTTTTGCCTGCTCGCCGATACAGTCATTTGCGAATAAAACAGGAACTCCCCCGAGGAGGTCGGACAAATGTTTGACCAGGTGCTTAAGAGAATATTTATCTGTCGGACCGTCTTTCGGGCGGCCCAGATGTGACATCAGAATGACACTTCCTCCATCCTTCAATATTTTCTGAATCGTGGGAATGGATGCCCGCATACGGGTATCATCGGTAATTTCCAGTTTATCGTTCAATGGAACATTGAAGTCTACCCGGATCAAAGCTTTTTTTCCTTTGAAATTGAATTGGGAGAAATCCGTCATGCGATAAATTTTATTTACTGATCAGTCTCGCGAAATAATTAACCGTCCGCACCAGCTGGCTCACATAACTCATCTCATTATCATACCAGCTCACAGTTTTCACGAGTTGTTTATCACCGACAGTTATTACTTTAGTCTGGGTTGCATCGAACAGAGAACCGAAATGACTTCCTATGATGTCAGTGCTCACGATTTCTTCTTCTGTATATCCATAGCTTTCGTTAACGGCTGCTTTCATCGCTGCATTGACTTCTTCTACCGTAACTTTCTTTTTCAAAATGCTGGTAAGTTCAGTGAGCGAACCGGTGATCACAGGAACGCGTTGTGCACTTCCATCGAGTTTCCCCTTTAGTTGTGGAAGAACCAGTCCGATGGCTTTTGCAGCACCCGTACTATTTGGAACGATATTCTGTGCGGCAGCTCTTGCACGGCGAAGATCGCCTTTCGGATGGGGCGCATCCTGCGTGTTCTGATCGTTCGTATAGGCATGCACGGTAGTCATGAATCCCATTTCAATACCGAATACTTTATCGAGTGTATCTGCCATGGGAGCCAGGCAATTCGTAGTACAGGAAGCACAGCTGATCACTGTTTCCGTACCATCGAGAATAAGGTGGTTCACATTGAAGACAATGGTTTTCAGGTCGCCTGTAGCAGGTGCTGAAATCACGACGCGTTTTGCACCACCCTTCAAATGCAATTCAGCTTTTTCCTTGTCGGCGAAGAAACCGGTGCATTCCAGTACAACATCCACATCATGATTCTTCCATGGAATTTCAGCCGGATTTTTTATGGCATATATTTTTACTTCATTCCCGTTTACAAGAATAGAATTTTCAGTTGATTTTACATCTTCATCAAAACG
>Ga0207102_1191_pt1 | contig 11283 bp, 7 predicted proteins | sample Alteio_BWMinHeat_80_FD_153573 | JGI IMG/M metagenome (GOLD analysis project Ga0207102, IMG submission 153573) | Enriched cells from forest soil in Barre Woods Harvard Forest LTER site, Petersham, Massachusetts, United States -... | ecosystem: Environmental > Terrestrial > Soil > Temperate forest >... | reverse complement strand
CCTGTTAATAGCGTGCGTGCTCCTTGCGACACCCCCCTTCAGCTCCCTATCGCGCGACTCCCTTCAATATAGGCTTACGGCGTTGGAACCAGGAACTTGGATTGGATGCGTTGGCCGTTTAGGGCGTTCCAGTAGCTGGTCAGGAGAGAGCCGTCTTGATTGAGCACTTGGATGGAGTAGACGGGTAAAAAGACTTCGCTGGTGTTGCGAATGGTGAAGTCATTGCCGAAGGCTGCTTTGGCGACTTTTTCGACTTGAGCCTTGCTGTACTTTTTGGGGATGCGTTGGGCTTGATCATCAGATTTTGTGACCAGCCATTGCTTGATTTTTGTTTCGGGTAGCACTAAAATTCTGGGTTTTTCAAAGTGTAGGGAGATTTCATTTCCCTTTTGCGTGATGAGATGCTTGGAGCGTGCGCTATCGATCCATCGATCTAGGGTGTCGAGCTCGAGGTTTAGCTCTCTTTGCAATTGGTCGCGTGTCAGCGTGCCATTGTATTTTGCTAGGGCGTTTAGGACTTTGAAATCGGTTGCTGTGGCGTTGGCATTGATGGCGTCTTCAAATCCGTGGGTCTTTTCCCAGGTCTCTGTATCTAATACCATTTCGCCATCGACTAACCCCCATAGCAAGATGCCTTCAGCGGTCTTTTTGTCGGATCGTGTGTATTTGGCTTCGAGTAAAAGATAGGGGTAAAATTTTAGCGAAGGCTCTTGAAAGGTGCGGTTGCCATTGCCAAGCAGTTCATTGCGGTTTTGCGCCATGATTTGGTCGGCGGTATAGCGCGCTTCTAATGTGCGGATTTCCCCGTTTTCGACATAGTCTTTAACTTTGTCTAGTAGCTGAGAATCATTCCAAAGCCACCAGGAACCGACTCCAACGGCGACAATAAAAGCTAAGGTAACGTAGCGCGGCATGAGAACATCCTCCGATTAATAGAACGAAAAGAAGAGGAAGGCAAAGCCTTCCTCTTCCTCTATTCTTTATATTCGCTTATACAATAACTTAATCTTTCATAGAAAGAAGAAATTCGATGTTGTTCTTTGTCTTTTTGAGTCTACCTAGTAGCAGATTCATCGCATCCATCGGAGCTAGGTCCGCCAATGCCTGACGCAATAGATAGATCTTCTCAAGCTCTTCAGGGTGATACAATAGCTCTTCTTTACGCGTTCCGCTTTCGATGAAATTGACGGCTGGGTGGATACGGCGATCGGATAGATTCCTGTCGAGCACCAACTCCATGTTTCCTGTTCCTTTGAATTCTTCAAAGATCACTTCATCCATACGCGATCCGGTATCGACTAGCGCTGTTGCAATGATCGTGAGCGATCCGCCTTGTTCGATATTACGGGCTGCACCAAAAAAGCGCTTCGGTTTGTGCAGAGCACTAGCATCCATACCACCGGTTAAGATCTTTCCTGAGTGAGGTTGTACTGTGTTGTAGGCACGAGCCAAGCGGGTGATGGAGTCGAGTAAAATCACGACGTCGTTGCCATATTCGACTAAACGACGCGCCTTCTCAATCACCATTTCAGCGATTTGAACGTGTCTTTCAGGGGGTTCATCAAAGGTTGATGAGATCACTTCGCCGACGACGAGACGCTGCATATCCGTCACTTCTTCAGGGCGTTCATCGATGAGCAAAACGATTAAGATGACTTCCGGATTGTTGACCGCAATGGCGTGGGCAATATTTTGTAAAATGACTGTTTTTCCGGAGCGCGGAGGCGCTACAATAAGGCCGCGCTGGCCTTTTCCAATCGGAGCGGCTAAATCGAGCACACGTGTGGAAAGATTTTCTTTGGCCGTCTCCATCACTATGCGTTTATTTGGATAAAGCGGTGTTAGGTTTTCAAAAAGAATGCGTTCTTTGGCTTTTTCAGGGGAGTTGTTATTGATGATGTCGACTTTCAGCAGCGCAAAGTACTTTTCTTTTTCTTTTGGAGGACGGATGGTTCCAGAAAGCGTATCCCCTTTTTTAAGGTCGAAACGGCGGATTTGAGCCGGTGAAACGTAGATGTCTTCTGCCGATGGCAAGTAATTATAGTTCGGAGAGCGCAAAAAGCCAAATCCGTCTGGAAGGATCTCTAGAACGCCTTCTCCATATAGAATCTCATTGGGGTTTTCTGAAAGTGCTTTGACGATTTCAAAAACCATTTGGGATTTAGTTAGGGAGCCTAAGTGGCGAAGCCCAATCTTCTTTCCGAAGAGACTGAGCTGATCGATGTTCATGCGTTGAATATCGGCGATTTTAGTGATTTCTCCAGTGGCCGGGGGATAGTTCTTTTCGTTATTTTGGTGGCGGGGAGTTTGGCGCTGTGCCTCATTAGCTTGTTGAGGCTTTTCTGCAGCGAGTTCTTTTTCTTCATATTCTGAAGACGTATCGGGATATGTGTTTTCTGGATCCATTAAGAATCAGACTCCTAACTTGTTTTTTTTAATAGGTCATAAATGTTTTTTACTCGATCTCTCATTTGGGCCAATGTGCCATCGTTTTTGATGACATAATCAGCTTTGAGAGCTTTTTCTTTAAGGCTTAGCATACGCGCACTTCGTTTGTCATATTCCTCTGCCTCAAGCGCCGTTTTCTGCTGAAAGCGCTCTTTGCAGACCTTTTCATCAGCTACTACGACAATGGTTTTGTCAAAAAAACGGTCGTTTCCTGTTTCATAGAGCAAAGGAATCTCGGCAATAAAAAGAGGGGCACTCTGTTCTTTAGCGACCCGCTGGTACTGTCTCTCGATTTCATCATAGACGATCGGGTGTAGGATATTCTCTAAAGAGCGCAACAACTGAGGGTTATTAAATACTTTTTTAGCCATTCTAGATCGGTTAATCTGATGATTCTCTGTAATGTCATCGCCCAAAAGGCTAGTGATCTCTTGAATAAGCTTTGTGTTGGAAGACAATAATTGATGGACGATCTCGTCTGCGTTGATTGTATAAGAACCGAACTCTTTAAAGAAATGGCAAGCAGAAGACTTCCCGCATGAGAGACCACCTGTTATGGCTATCTTTTGTAATGTTAACATTCTTTCCAATTTTTGCCAATAGTGATGTCAACGGTTAATGGAATATTTAATTGGAAGATCCCTTCCATAGCGTCTCGAACCAGATGTTCGACTGAAGAAATTTCATGATCGGGCAGTTCAAAGATGAGTTCATCGTGAATTTGTAGGATCATAAAGCCTTCAATTTTCTGAAAATTAAGCTTTTCATCAATTTTTATCATGGCGAGTTTGATTAAATCCGCGGCCGTTCCTTGAATGGGCGTGTTAATCGCAAAGCGCTCAGCTGCCGCGCGGATTTGGCCATTTTTGCTGTGAATTTCGGGGATGCTTCTCTCTCTGCCTGTATAAGTGGTGGATTTTCCCGTAAGGCGCGTCTTTTCTTTGCAGCTTTCAAGATACTCTTTTACATTGGGGTATAGGCGGAAATACATCTCAATGAATTCAGCGGCCTCTTTATTGGAGATCCCTAGTTCTTGGGACAATCCAAAAGCGCCTTGTCCATATAGAACGCCGAAGTTGACGGTCTTTGCGCTTGAACGTTGCTCGCGCGTCACCTGCTCTAATGGCACTCCATAGATATGGGCCGCTGTGCGGCGATGGATGTCATCGCCATTCTTAAAGGCTTCGATGAGATGCGGATCGCCACTGAAATGCGCCAATAAGCGCAATTCAATTTGCGAATAGTCAGCGGAGAGGTAGCTCCAGCCCGTTTTTTCAGGTCGAAAGGCTTCGCGAATGTTTCTACCCATCTCGGTGCGAATCGGAATGTTCTGCAAGTTGGGGTCTTGACAGGAGAGTCGTCCGGTCGCCGCAACGCACTGATTAAAGGTGCAGTGAATGCGATGCGTCTTTTCATCGACTTCTCCGGGAAGCGTATCGACGTAAGTCGAACGCAACTTCTCTAAGGTGCGATAGGTTAGAATCTTGCCGGCCAAGGGGTGCGCATCTTTTAGGCTCTCTAGGACGTCGGCGTTGGTCGAGAGACCGGTAGCGGTTTTTTTAGGGGGAGTGATCCCCATTTTCGTGAATAGGATTTCGCCCAACTGTTTGGATGAGTTGATATTGAACTCTTCGCCGGCTAGCTCATAGATCTCCTGTTCGAGCTGCGCAATCTGATGCATTAAGGTCTTTGATAAGGCGCTTAATTTTGGAAGGTCGATATAGATTCCTGCCTGCTCCATTTTGGCTAAAATCGTGGTCAGAGGCAGCTCAAGATCCATTAAGAGTGGTAACAGATGACGCTCCTCTAACTGCTTCTGCAGCAGTTTTTTTAAGCGAAACGTATAGTCTGCCTCTTCGCAAAAATAAGTCTTAACAATCTCGTTTGTGGAGCTCAAAGATTCTTTGCCTTTGCCTTGGTGGGCGCTTAATGAGAGCTTTGTTTTGCCGAAGTGGTCCAGCATGAGGTCTTCTAGGGTGTGTTGTCGTTTATGTGAGTTGAGGAGATAAGAGGCTAACATCACATCGAAGTCAATTCGTTCCAACTGGATGCCCTGATTGGCTAATATGAGGTAATCGCACTTAATATTATGTCCGAAAAAGTGGATATTCGGATTTTGAAAGAGCTTTTTCAGCCCCGCAACCACGCGGCCTAGCCCCAAATGACCGTTAGCCGGCACATACCAGGCTGCGCCTTCGGCGACAGCAAATCCAATCCCCATCCAGCTGCTTTTTAGGGGATAGGATGCAGATAGTTTGCTGGTTAGACAAATTTCTTTGTGGGTAGCAAGACGTGTGAGGAGCTTTTCAAAAGCGCTCTCCTCGTCGACTAATGTGTAGGTTGTTTCTGTCTCCTTGGAAGGGGCTGCAGTCGGTGTTTCCGTAGGACTCGTTAAAATGGCATCCATTTCGCGCAACAGGGATTTGAAGTCCATACGCGTGTAAAATTCTTTTAACTCTTCTCGATTAGGTTGGTGAAGTTCAAAAAACGTAGAGTCTTTTGGAAAGGGGACTTGGGTGTCTATCTTGACCAGTTCTCGGCTCATACGAGCACTGTCGGCTCCCTTAACGAGCATTTCCTGTTTTTTTCCTGGAATCATGTGGATGTTGCGCAGGATTTGATCTAAGGATCCAAATTGTTTGAGTAGGGTGGAGGCCGTTTTTGGGCCAAAACCCGCTACACCAGGGATGTTGTCGGAACTATCCCCGATCAGTGCTAAGTAGTCGATCATTTGTGTTGGAAGCACGCCATGCGCCTCTTCAACGCCCCTGATGTCTAAGATTTGATTCTCTTTATGTGTGTTGAGGATGACAATCTGTTCGTCGACTAGTTGGCACATGTCTTTGTCACTGGTGCACAAATAGACTTTAGCACCCTGCTCTTTGGCCCAGAAAGCGATGCTCCCCATGGTGTCGTCGGCCTCGACACCTGGAATCGATAGATAGGGAATGCCCAGTAGTTCGCACGCCTGCTGCGCCCATTTGAGCTGTTCAATTAAGTCAGCCGGTGTTTCCGCGCGATGTGCTTTATAGTCGGCGTAGATGGCGGTGCGCGTTTGGCAGTTGTTTGGCCCATCAAAAACCGAGATGATGTGTTTAGGATGAAAGTCTTTATAGAGTTTTAAAACAGAGCGGATAAATCCAAAGAGTGCATTGGTGGATTCCCCTTTAGCATTTGTCATATTGCGGATGGCAAAGTAGGAGCGGTATAAAAATCCTGAAGCATCGAGGACGTAGAGGTCTTTCATAAGGAACCTGAAATTGAGGGATAGGGAGAGTGTTGGAGGAGAACAGCTATTTAAAACGAATCATAGCGAAATGTGCGAATTTGCGCCAGCATTTCTAATGGGTAATTCGTGTGCATTTTTTGTAAACGCAGAGGACGCAGAGACGCAGAGAAAAATAACCACAATTAACTCACCTTACGCAAAACAGGAATGTAGCCAGGGCGTCTCGCCCTGTGCACCAGGGCGGGACGCCCTGGCTACCTCAGGATTCGCCTTGCCTTCAATCTCTTCCCTAATCAAAAAAGAACTCGAATCTGAGTCGAAATCAATTATTTCACAGCCTCTCTGGGCGGTATAGATAGAGGAACTGATTCATTAACTTAGCGTCCAATTCAGGTACTAATTGGATTTGATGCGTCAGTTTTCCTTTCAACAGGGAAAAATCCCCTTTAAAGAGACTGGCAAACCAATGATTGCTTTGCATCTCGATGACTTGATAGTAATCGTCTTCAATTCCAATTTGTTTCGCTAATAGTGTTAATGTTTGGGAATAGTCGAATCCTGCTCCATCGATATAGCCATACTCTAAAGCCTGTTTGGCGTAAAAGACATGCGCGCCGTAATCATTGACCAGTTTTGTCTTATCCAATTTAGGGCGATCGCGTGTCACGATATCGACAAAATTATGATAGTAGTAGTCGATAATCCCCTTTAAAGAATCGGATTCATCCGCTTTCCAAGGTCTTAGCGGGTTCATCTCATCTTTACCCTTTCCTGCGTATAGTGTCAACGCCTGCACATTAAATTTGTCCAACACCTGAGAAAAATTGAAAAACGTTGGAGTGATGACCCCAACACTGCCAACCAGGCTGATCTCACTGGCGTAAATCATGTCAGCAGCAGCAGCGATATACATTCCTCCCGAAGCGCAAAGTCCATCGACGTAGGCGAAGACAGGTGTTTTGTATTTTTCTTTGTAGTGTTTGATGGCTAGATAGATCCCATCCGCATCGATAACCGTGCCCCCAGGAGAGTTGATCGTCAGCAAAATCGCTTTCACGCGGTCATTTTTCAGGTCACCCTCGCGTGATTCGATCAATTGCTGGCGCACAGCATCCATGCTTAAAAGTTCGGTGCCGATCACGCCTGAAATATTGAGCTTTAAGATGACAGGCGCATCGCTCGATAGCTGTTTGCGCACCCCATTAGCATTAGCGACAATTTCTTGCTTGTAACTCGATTCAGGCTCATCACTCGTTGTGGAAGAGAGAAGTGTAAAAATAAGGATGAGAGGAAGGAAGCCCGCACAAATTCCAATCATGGCAAAGAGAGCGATGAAAAAAGAGCGAATTGAAGACACTAAAATGGAGTCGCGCATGGTTGAAACCCTTGGTTGTTATTCGGAATCCTTTACTGTATGAATCTGCGGAGTTTATTTAAAGAGAAAGTTTTTTTAAAAGTCTTTGACGATGTTAAATTCCTCATGCAGATGTTTTAGTGGGACGAAATCGACTGAAATCGCGTTCACTTTGGCTGGATAACTCTCCTGTTTGAGTTTGGCAACAAGGGTGTTCAAAGCTTCTTCTGAACCCTGGGCTACGATCTTAACGCTCCCATCAGAGAGGTTGCAGACTGTTCCTGTGAGGTTGAGTTGCTGTGCAAATTTGTTGACGGTATAGCGAAAGCCCACGCCCTGAACAAGGCCCTTCGCAAGGGCATGCATTTCGAGAATTGGATCGGTCATTTGTATTTTCCGGTGAGTTTTTAATTCACTTTTTTTGCGGGAATCGTTAATGTGCGCCGTTGTCTACATTTATTGAGTCATACAACAACATATACCCCGTTTAAATTTTATTATGCTATCAGTTTCCAGTCTTGTCTATACGACCACGCGCGAAGATACATCGGGTTTAGGGTTTCCGAGGCCTCTTGAATGGCTGTTCTTTTCAGTGCATAAGGTGCATTTTTTTTGGCGGGTTGTGCGCGCTAAAGAACTCTATACTAACCCCAATAATTATCTAGCCTTGTCAGCTGGATACGGATTGAACTTTCTATTTGGTAGAAGAGGCTTTTTAGGTGAGAGTCGTTGTTTGAGAGGGATTGCGCAGATTGTGTTGATTGCCCATTGTTTGTTTGAGTGTCTTGAGCAACAAGCTTTAGTGATTGAATCCTATAGGGAATGGAAAAACGCAATTAATGGAGATTATTCCTATGTGCCTCAAGTGCAGTGGACTCAGGGAAAGAGTTATTCATTGATAACGCATGCACTGAGCAATCGTTTAAAACGTCGTTCAGCCGCTGCCATTTCTCGAGTCAAGCGCATCGCAGCCTGCACATCTCGATTGTTTGTAAACTTGGGCGTATTGAGCATGAAAATGCTCGATGCAATTGAAGCGTGTTCCTTAGATTTATCGACGCAAAATGAGAGTGTTTGTCATCTATTTGTGAATGGTAGGCGCTGTTTCGAAAAGTTTTTGGAAAATCGCGAGGAGCTATTTATCGAACTTAGGGATAAGAAATCGATTATTCAAAAATTTTTGGTCAATAGTCATTCTAAATATACGATTGAGCAAATTATTGTGGAGGTGTCGACGTTGGGTGGGGTGCACAATACGGTCATGAATCTATCCGATAGTGTTTCTAACGTTGGCGAGAGGGTTCAGGAAGTGGCAAGTCGCGTCGCGTCAGTCTTCTAGTGAATAATAAAAATTAAACGCAGAGGGCACAGAGAACGCAGAGATGAGGAGAGTGTAGATTTTATTTTTCACAAGTTCCTGACTGTTTGTTATTAGGATATTGTATAGAACAAACCTCCAAACCCAAATCTTTGCGTCTTTGCGTTGAATTTTTATCGGAAGATTGTGGTAAATAGAATCCATTCCCCCTCTCTATCTCCTTTCTCCTTCTTTTCCTTTATCTCTGCGCTCTCTGCGTCCTCTGCGTTTAATTTATATCAATTGTGATTAAGTTTAATTGGGTGTTCCATTATACTATCCCCATATACTTATATACTCTCTATCCATTATATTCAGTGGCTTTATCGTTCACTAAACTTAGGTTTTTCTTATGCATCATACTCAAGAAGTTCGCCGCCAATTTTTGCGCTATTTTAAAGAACATCAACACTCTGTGATCGCCTCATCCTCTGTGGTTCCTCACGACGACCCAACCCTTCTATTCAATAACGCCGGAATGAATCAATTCAAAGATGTCTTTTTAGGGAAAACCCTGCGCGATTATAAACGTGCGGTCACTAGCCAAAAATGCATTCGAGTGGGAGGTAAACACAACGACTTAGAGAACGTCGGACACACCTCTCGCCATCTGACCTTTTTTGAGATGTTGGGGAACTTTTCTTTTGGCGACTATTTTAAGGAAGAGGCGATTAAATTTGCTTGGGAAGTTTCGGTTAATGTGTTCGGTTTTGATCCGGAGCGTATTTGGCCGACTGTTTTCCGCGATGATGATGAAGCCTTTGAACTCTGGAAAAAATATGTCCCCGAAAAACGCATTACACGATTTGGTGAAAAGGAAAACTTTTGGGCAATGGGAGATACAGGCCCTTGTGGGCCCTGTTCCGAACTTCTTTATGACAGAGGTCCCGATTACGGTTCCGGACGCAATCCTTTGGAAGATCCGGATGGAGAGCGCTATTTAGAGTTTTGGAATCTTGTGTTTATGCAATTTAACCGCAATGCTTCTGGAGCAGTCGAGAAGCTTCCCAAACCTTCGATTGATACCGGTGCCGGTTTAGAGCGCGTGATTGCCCTTAAAATGGGTGTGAATACGGTTTTCGAAACAGATGTATTGCGCGGTCTAATTGCTCAGGTCGAGCAGGTTTCAGGTGTGGTGTATAACCCCAATGATGCGCGTGCAGCTGCGTTTCGCGTGATAGCCGACCATTTACGCTGCCTGTCATTTGCTATAGCAGATGGCGTGCAACCAAGCAATGTCGATCGCGGCTATGTGTTGCGCAAGGTGTTGCGCCGCGCTGTGCGCTATGGGAGGACATTGGGATTAGAAGAGCCCTTTCTCGCTAAAGTTTTGCCGCGCTTAGTGCAAACGATGGGTGAAGATTACAAGGAGCTGGAGAAGGCTCAAGGACGCATTGCCGAAATTCTAACGGTTGAAGAGGAGGCGTTTATTCGCACTCTGCGCCGTGGAGGCAATCTTCTGAATCAGGTGATGGAAAAATCGCACTCCAAAGGGCAAATCAGCGGCGATGACGCGTTTAAGCTTAAGGATACCTACGGGTTCCCCTTAGAGGAAATCCAGCTCTTGGCAAAGGATTCGCAGTTAGCTGTGGATCTCGATCGCTACCAACATCTGGAACTAGAGGCTAAAGAGCGCTCGCGCAATGTGCATAAGACGACCCAACAGATTGCCGGTGAGAATCTATTTGCCAGCCATATCGTGGAAGAGGGGGCTTGTGAGTTTGCGGGCTATCATGTGACGGAGGCAGATGGCAAAATCAGCGCTTTGGTGGCTAATGGTGTGCTGGTCGATCAATTAGAGGAAGGTCAAGAGGGTTGGGTTGTTTTGAATAAAACGCCCTTCTATGCCGAAATGGGCGGGCAGGTGGGCGATACCGGATTTTTAGAAGGGGACGGCGTTCTTTTTGAAGTTGTGGATTGCCAATCGCCTTTTAAGGGGGTCACCGCTCATATAGGGACCGTTAAAAAAGGTGTGCTACGCATTGGCGATATTCTCACTGCAGAAGTCGATGCAGCGCGCAGGCAGAAGATTGAGAATAATCATACAGCTACTCACTTGTTACATTGGGCTCTGCATCAGGTTGGAGGCGAGCATGTGAAGCAAGCTGGCTCTGTTGTGGATGCCACGCATTTGCGCTTTGACTTTAGTCACCATAAGGCGCTGACGGAGGCTGAGATTCGTCATATCGAGGACTTAATCAACGCCAAGATACGCACCAACCATCCCGTGGCCTGTTACGAAATCTCCTATGATGAAGCGCAAAAGCGCGACGATATTAAGCAGTTCTTTGGGGAAAAATATAGTGCGATCGTGCGCGTTATCGATATCGAGTTTTCGAAAGAACTCTGTGGAGGAACGCATACTAACGCTTTGGGCAATATTGGCTATTTCCGCATCGCAAAAGAGAGCAGTATCGCCGCCGGTATCCGCCGCATCGAAGCTGTGACAGGGGAAGAGGCGGAAGCCCTAGCGCGTTCTGTTGAAGATCAGTTGATTCACTTGGCTACTGTCCTTAAAGTGCCCACTCAAAAGGTTGATGAGCGCATTCAAAAGCTTTTAGAGAGCAATAAAGAGCTAACACAGGAGCTAAAAGGGTTAAAGTCGCTGCAGATGAAGCAGTTGATTCAAGACCTGTTGGCACAAGTGCAACATGCACATGCTGTTCCTGTTTTGGCTGTACAGGTCGATCTCTCAGCTGAAGAGTTACGCACTTGTGCCGATGCATTGGTGCTGGAACTGAAATCCGGCGTTATCGCTTTAGCAGCAGTTGCAGAGGATAAATGCCATCTAATCATCCGCGTGACAGAGGACCTAGTCTCCAAAGGCATCAAAGCTAATGAGATAGTCAAAGAAGTAGCACCGATTATTGAGGGAACCGGCGGAGGCAAACCAAA
>Ga0207102_1190_pt1 | contig 11306 bp, 8 predicted proteins | sample Alteio_BWMinHeat_80_FD_153573 | JGI IMG/M metagenome (GOLD analysis project Ga0207102, IMG submission 153573) | Enriched cells from forest soil in Barre Woods Harvard Forest LTER site, Petersham, Massachusetts, United States -... | ecosystem: Environmental > Terrestrial > Soil > Temperate forest >... | reverse complement strand
TCACAACCCAGGCCTAAACCCAGCCTGGCATCGTCTTCATCGGCAGTATCGTAGGTAACCAGCATGGGTTGTTTGCGCGTCATTACCAGCAATGCCTTTCGCAGGGCATCGCCTTCCAGGCAACCACCGCTGATGGCGCCGGTAAACTGGCCATCCTGCGTAATTAACATGCGGGCGCCGGGCCGGCGGTAAGAGGAACCATCTACATGCACCACAGTAGCCAGGGCTGTTTGCTGCCCCCGCCGCTGCGCCACTTCAAAAGCCTGTATGATAGCCTGAATTTCTTTCATATAGAAGTACGTTCAATTTACAATAGTTGCCACAGAAATGGTGCAAAAATTCGACCAACGGCTTTGGTCAGCATTCGCCCGTTGTTGGGACAATACCCCTGCTGATACGCCGCCATTGTTGTAACTTAATAGTATCTAAAACCTCACTCTTTATGGCTTCCTATCAACTCAACATCAACGGCCGTAGCTATTCCGTAGATGCTGATCCCAAAATGCCGCTGCTATGGGTACTGCGCGATTTGCTAAACTTAACAGGCACCAAGTTTGGTTGCGGCATGGCACAATGCGGGGCCTGTACCGTTCATGTAAACGGTAATGCCATACGCAGTTGTTCCATGCCTGTTTCGGCCATCAGCACCCAAAAAATAACCACTATTGAAGGCATTGCCACCGATAATTCACATGCCGTACAACAGGCGTGGATTGCCGAGCAGGTGCCGCAATGTGGTTACTGCCAAAGCGGACAAATTATGTCGGCCATTGCTTTGCTGAAGCGCAACCCCAACCCTACCGATCACGATATTGAGCTGGCCATGCAGGGCAACATCTGTCGTTGCGGCACTTACCCGCGCATTCGCAAAGCCATTCATCGTGCCGCCGCATCGATTAAACAAACACCTGCAAAAGGCTTTTAACCCGTTAATCTTTCAACATGCAACCAACCAATTCAATAAACCGCCGCCGGTTTCTGAAACTGAGCAGCTTTACCGGCGCCGCATTAACCATAGGTTTTTATTTTCCGGCACTGGCCAATGATAGCGGCGAAATTATTACTGCCGAAACAGCCGATAGCCTGGGTGTTGAACTCAATGCCTGGATAACCATCGACAAAACCGGCAAGGTGTCTATATTAAACCATCGTGCTGAAATGGGCCAGGGTACTTTTCAGGCCATACCCCAAATGGTAGCCGAAGAACTGGAAGTAAACCTTGACCAGGTTTCTATTGCCTTCGCCCCCGGCGATCAAAAGAAATACGGCAGTCAGTTAACCGGTGGCAGCTCCAGTATTCGCTCTTTTTACAAACAAATGCTGATAACCGGCGCTACGGCCCGCGAAATGCTAATAGAAGCAGCTGCCAAAAAGTGGAACGTAGCCAAAGAAGAATGCTATGCACAAAATGGTGAGGTAATTCATAAACCCAGTAATAAAAAAATCGGTTATGGAGAATTGGTAGAAGAAGCAGCGAAGCTAACACCACCCAAAGCCGTGCCGCTAAAACAAAGAAAAGATTACACCATCATTGGCAAACCTTTACCCCGACAGGATACGCCGCTTAAAACCAACGGCCAGGCCATATTTGGTATTGATAAAAGATTGCCCGGTATGTTGTACGCCGTTGTAGAACGCAACCCGCGCTTTTTGGGAAAAGTAAAAAGTTACGACGATAGCGCCGCCAAAGCCCTACCGGGTGTAAAGCATATACTAAAAGTACAAATGCCGGTATTTGATACCATACGCGAAGGCGTGGCTGTTGTGGCCGATACTACCTGGGCCGCCATGCAGGCACGCAAGGCGCTTAAAATTGAGTGGGACGACACAGGCTTTGAACACCTGGATACCACTACCCTGTATAACCGCATGAAAGACGACCTGCAAAAACCCGGTTTGTCACAACGCACCAGTGGTAATTTCGAAGCGGTATATGCTAAAACAGATAAGAAGATAGAAGCCATATACGAAACGCCCTACGAAGCCCATGCCTGTATGGAGCCGTTGAATTGCATCGCCAACGTTACCGCCGATCATTGTGAAATATGGGGCCCCATCCAGGCGCCCGACTGGATACAGCGCGACCTGAGCGAACGGCTGAACATGCCCATGGAAAAAATAACCGTTAACATGACCTTTTTAGGTGGTGGTTTTGGCCGAAAAGCATTTACCGATTATACCACCGAAGCCGCCCTGATATCAAAAGCCATCAACGCTCCCGTACAGATTGTATGGACGCGCGAAGATGATATTACACAAGGCCCCTTTAGACCGGGCGCTGTGTACGAATGCAAGGCTGCGTTGGACAATGGCCGTATTGCCGCTTTTCAAACAAAGATGGCTTCGCAGAACATGGACCACCAATGGCCGCATGCCGATAAAACCCACTTTAACGGAAGCACTACCGAGGCATTGCTGGAGCCCTATCTGAATAATATCGATCACTACAGTTTTGCCGATATTCCCACCCAATCGCCCATACCGGTAATGTGGTGGCGATCGGTATACGCCAGCACCAACGGGTTTGCTTACGAAAGTTTTATAGATGAACTGGCTCATGCCGCGCAAAAAGATCCGCTGGAGTTCAGGCAACAACATTTACAAAACGAACGCTACAATGCGCTGATAGATACACTGATAACCAAAACCGGCTGGGATAAACGGGGTAAAAACGAAGGATGGGGTGTGGCCGTTACCGAATGTTTTAAAAGCGTGGTAGGAGAAGCCGTAAAGGTATCGCGCAAGGCCGACGGCAAAATAAAAATCGACCGTATTGTAGCAGTGATGGATTGCGGCTGGTACGTAAACCCCGATATTATAAAAGCGCAGGTAGAAGGCAGTATTGTTATGGCGCTCGGTGCTGCCACCATACACGAAACCCATTTTGAAGACGGAAAGACTGTAGAACAGAATTTTGACCGTTACCACATGCCCCGCATTATGGATGTACCTGATATTGAAGTATATATAATGGATAACGAGGAAAAGCCGGGTGGTGTTGGCGAGCCGGGTTTGCCGCCTTTTGCTCCTGCCCTTTGCAATGCCATTTTCGATTTAACGGGTAAGCGCATCAGGAAGCTGCCTTTTAATTTAAGTAAAGTATAAATTGCTTGCATGTAACACCTGATCAATTAAATGATCATCTTTTTGTTCAGGTGTTACATTTGGCCAATCAAATGATCAACTAATTCTTTCTGTGTTACACCTGATCGTTAAAGTGTAACACTTGATTGATTAAATGTCACACCCAATTAATTTTACGATCATCTTTTTGTTCAAATGTTGCATTTTACCATTTAAATGATGCATAAAACCATTTTGCCGGTTTTATGATGGCGCAACAATATTCTTTTGTTGATTTTTAGCCTACTTTCTTCCAGCTTTTACCTGGGTTATCGAAATGGCTTTGCCCTTACTACCCCAGCTGTTGCGTACAAAATTCAGTACGTCGGTTATCTGCTGATCGGTTAACTGGGTTTGAGGGGGCATATCGAGGTTGTATTTTTTACCATTCACGGTTATTTCGCCGTTTAGCCCGTGTACCACAATACCAATGGCCCTTTTGGCATCTTTTGCTAAAAAATCGCTTTGGGCCAGTGGCGGGTATATGTTTGGCAGTCCCTGCCCATTTTGCTGGTGGCAGTTTTTACAGGTGGCATTAAAAACCTCCTGTCCGCGTTGAATACTTTGCGCCAGGGAATTTGTTTGTGAAAAAACCAGCCAACCGGTTGCGGTAAGCAGGATTACTACCATCAGTGCCTTTTTAATCATAGCGTACCAGAAATTGAGGGTTGTTTTAAAACAACAATAGTACCAGAGACGTGAAACGGCAATCGACTCCCCGATAGAATCTATCGGGTCGGTATTTCACGGCTTCAGACCTCCAGCCTCAGACTTCTTTTACCACTGAGGCGAAGAGCCGCAGGAGAGACCCTTGATAGCGGCTTAGCGCCTTTGCCAAAACCTAGAGTTAATATCAATATCCCACAACCGATATATAAATTTTTAATTATCTTTAATACCACCTATCGTTACACAACAACGACTTATCCAACACCCTACACGCTGATTAGTTTTTGATTCCCAACTCCATATTAGTAGCCGGCCAATTGGTAGCCAGTAAAATATTATTAATTGAAAATCAATTAATAATATAACTTATAAAAATATTAATAAACTTATAGGTTTACCATGAAGATTTTACGTATATTTGTGGGAGAAAGAGGGAGTGATGGCATTTGGTCAATTCACCTGCCCGGCGAAAAACAAAATGAATTTGATAAGTTTTTTGACATAACCAACGATATTGAGTGGCTGCACAATTTTTTCGAAAAGAACAAACATGATTTATTAACCGGCTTTTTTGGCAGGCTCACCACCAGCGAAGCGGTGCTGCGAACTTTAGAAGAAGTAGAAGAAATGGAAGATGTGTTGTACAACTTTGCTCAACAAGGTTTTAAAAACAGGTATACTTGTTTGCAACACCTGTTTAAACCACTCAACAACTTTGAGTACGCAATTACCTGCCATCAAAAAAGCAAGGCCCGCATAAAAAGAGGCTGGTTACGGTTATATGCTATACGGCTTGCCGAAAACTGTTACCTGGTAACGGGCGGCGCCATAAAGTTAACCTTCGATATGAAAAGGGAACATTTGCAGCGTGAAATAGTAAAGTTGGATCTCGCTAAAACACTGCTACGAAATAATGGCATTGATTACCCCGAAGATTTAAATATTTTTCATCATGAGCAGTCTACAAGATAAACTATCAAAACTGCAAGGCGATACACCTTCGCAGTGGAAGGCCGCAGCTAAGTATCGCCGCGATAACCGCGAGTGGTTAAAAAAATCGGCGGCTATTGCCGTTAAGGTATTGGATGCCTTAAAAGAGCAGGGGCTTACCCAAAAAGACCTTGCCGAACGTATGCAGGTTAGTCCCCAGCACATTAATAAAATTGTAAAGGGCCAGGAAAACCTAACCCTCGAAACAATCACCAACCTCGAAATGGCATTGGGTATTAAAATTATTGATGATAATGCACAGCAGAAGAAATCGGCGGCTTAGTAATAACCCACCCCTTTCGATCAACGTTTAGATGCTATACGCTGCGGCCTCCGCTTAGGCGGGATCTTCGAGAAGGAATAAACACCCCGCTCTTCGTTAACAAGCATATTAATTACCCGCCAACAAACCCAGCATATAATCAAGCGCCTGGGGCGAATGCAACGCCGCGGTTTGTTCCAGCGTCATGGCGGCTATTTTTGATGCACGGGCACGCATATTGGTTTCATACTGCTGTATGGCAGCCTGTACACTGGTAAATCCATCATTCGTAAGACATTCACTTAACTCCAACGCATCCAGCATAGCCATATTCACGCCTTCGCCGGCATAAGGCGGCATTACATGCGCCGCATCGCCTAGTAATGTAATATTCGGTTGGGCATCCCAATTTTGATTAAGTGGTATATAATACTGCGGCCGGGGACCAAAATACACGTTGCCATTGGTAAACAATTCATACCAAAAGCTATCCCAACCAGCATATTCTTTTTTAAACCATTCAAACACCTGCGCGGCATTTTTAAAATCAATACCACTTTCTTTTGCCCAGTTTTCACTGGTGTTACAACCTGTATAAAAGGCCAGGCTGCCATCGCCTTTTGAACTAACAATGAGCGATTTTTCATCGCCAAACGCAAATATCTTTCCGTCCTTCAACAATTCATTCACTTTGGGTGCGCCGGTTACTGCATCGTATACCACGCCTTCTATGCAGGTTAATCCTGCATATACTGCCTTGATGGGAGTAACAAAGGGCCGTATTTTGGAGTTGGCCCCATCGGCGCCAATCACCATATCAGCTACAGCGGTTTCTTCGTTTTGAAACTGTATTTTCCAGCCATCACTGGCAGGGGTAAGTGAAACAATATGGCTGTTCCAAACCACGGTGTCAGGTTGCAATGAATCCAGCAATATATTTCTTAATGGACCGCGATCAATTTCAGGACGAAACCAGGCATCATCAAACGCTTCTTCTTGCTTTTCGTAATCACTGTATAGCACAGTGGCGTTGCGATCAACTATGCACATTTTATCGGCACCGGGACGGTAGTTTGCTTTGAAAGCATCCAGCAAACCGGCAGCAGCCAATGCTTTTAATCCTGTATCCTGGTGCAGATCGAGCGTGGCGCCCTGTACACGTACTTCCCTGTTCACATCGCGTTCGTACACTTTCACATTGGCTCCTTTTATTTGTAATAACCGGGCCAGTGTTAACCCGCCGGGACCACCGCTAATAATGGCTATTGATTTATTATGTATTACCATGAAAAAGTAGTTTTTAATTACAAGGCAAAACTACTTTTTGGGCAAGGTTGAAAATTGTATAAATCGGTCGTTTTTGTTTTTGCTCAGCGCTTTGGGTACTACGCCGGCAAACTTTTTTACTTCTTTGATGAAATGCGCCTGGTCGGCAAAATTTTGTTGGGGAAACAGCTTTCCTTCTTTTATATGTTCAAAAGAAGCCCTGAAACGCAGAATATTACAATAGGTTTTTAACGATATGCCAAACTGCTGGTTAAAATAGCGGTTTATTTGCCGGCTGCTCCAGTACGATTGCTCCGACAATTCCTTTACGCTCATTGCTCCGTTCGATGCATAAATAAGGTTGAACAGTTTTTGTTTGCGGCCGTCTATCGGTTCTTTTATACAGGCCTCTACCGCAAGAGATACCTTTTTGTAAAAATGGTCAAAATCGTGTAGGTCTGCCTGTTCAATACCCCAAAAATTATTGGGCAACAACTGCGCTTCGTTTAGCAAACCGGCCATGTTGTTGCGCAGAATATATTCAACAGCCGATAATTTAAAACTAACGGCAGCCATTATAGTTCCCGGGGCAAAAATGGTTTGATCCGGCTGATCGGACAATCCCATTAATAAGGTATGAAATGGCTCATTGGCCGAACAGGAAAATATCACATCAATGCGGCCATCGGGCACCAGCACAATTTCGCGCGGTTCGTTGGCATGGTTAACCAGCATCCAATAGCTTTCTACGTAATCGCACAACGCATCGCCGGGCTGAACAAACTTATACTCTACATCCGGTGCTACCATCTCTACTACAATTTTGAGATTTCGGAATTTTTAGATTTCCCGGTATAAATTTATGAAAACCTAAAATCCCAAAATCGCCCAATCAAAAATCAGCCATTCAGCCGGTAATTTATTTCAGGGAGGAATTTCTTACAATCAGTTCACTGCGCAACAAAATAGTGTTGGTACTGCTCATGTTGGCAACACCATTCAGGTGGTTAATCAAATTGCGGGCAGCAGCTTCGCCCATTTGATAACCGGGATAATTCACCGTGGTTAAATTGGGCTCTATTACGGTAGATACAGGGTCGTTATTAAAACCGGTAAAAGCAATATCGTGCGGAATGCGAAAACCCGCCTTTTTAAGCACTATCATACAACCTACGGCGCAGTTATCGTTGGCAACGAACACAGCATCGGGCAAAGGGTCCATTTGCCGTATGGCATCGGCAGCGGCAGTGCCTGCTTCCTGGCTAAGGTTATTGATAATTACATATTCTTCCCTGAATGGAATACCATTATCGGCCAGCGCCTGTTTGTATCCCTGCAGCCTGTCAACATACACATTCCGTTTTAAGCTGGCAGTAATATGTACAATTCTTTTACAGCCCTGCTGCACCAGGTGGGTGGTGGCTTCGTAAGCGGCCTTGCGGTTGTCGATAAGAATATTCGTACAGTGCGGGTGTTCCATTACCCGGTCGAAAAATATAAGCGGTATGTTTTTTTTGAAAAACATATCAAAGTGCGAAGTGTCTTCGGTATCATAGGCCAGTGAAACCAGCAGCCCGTCGACCCGGTTGTTGAACATGGTTTTAACGCTGGCTGCTTCTTTTTCGGCCGACTCAGACGACTGGCTGATGATCAACGTATAGCCTTCGCTGTTGGCCACCTGCTCAATACCGGCAATAATGGTGGCCATAAAAAAGCTGTTAAGCCGGGGTACAATAACCCCAATGGTATTGGTGCGCTGACTACGCAGGTTGCGTGCAAAATGATTAGAGCGGTAGCCCATTTCCTCGGCCAGTTCAAATATCTTTTTCCTGGTTTTCTTATTTACTACGGGGTCATCTTTCAGGGCCCGGCTAACAGTAGCTACCGAAATGTTTAGTTTTTTAGCAAGATCGTATATGGTTACTTCTTTGGCTTTCAATGAAAGGGGGTGTTTTATGCTAGCAGGTGTAAATCTAAGAGAAATTCTTTTTTAAAAAAATAAATTGTAATCGGTTACATTTTGCATTTTATGTGTACATTAGCTATGCGATTGAGAAACAGGACACACTGCCACCCATAAAAAAACGATTGAAAATGATGCCGCCAAAACTATCATTTACGCCCCCGCCCGTAATGGGCCTTTTAGCATTAAACTACTGTGTGCAGCTAATTTTAAGGGAACGACGATCCCGCTTTTCACAAACCATTTTTGCTACCCTGTAGCGACAGCTGATTCAAAATACAGCGTCCGTACTTCCAGTACTGCATAACCAAACCCGCCATGTGATGCCTGCCGTGTAAAACGGCACAGGCAATCCTTTGCCAATACCCTGTTTTCTTTTCTTAAAAAATAACCTGCCCACTATCCATATATCATAAAATATATTTTATGATATAATAATCAATTGTTTGCATTGCTAACCAACACTTTAAAAACGATCACATATGAAATTTCCGCTCGTAAAAGAGATTCTGCAGCCCCTGTCCAGGTCAAAGCTCTTTTTTAAAAAATTTAAAACGGTTGCAATAGCTGTTTTATCGTTACTTTTCTTGTCCACCACCCTTTTCGCCCAGGAACACCTCGTAAAAGGCCACGTTTTAGACGGAAAAGGCATGCCCATTCCAAAGGCTACTATTAATATAAAGGGCAGCAGCAGTGGCACCACTACCGATGAAAATGGCCGCTTTACATTGATGGCCTCTTCCAAAACCGTACTGGTTATTTCATCAGTAGGTTTTATTACCAAAGAAGTAACGGTTGGTGATGGTTCCAACCTGGATGTTACCCTGCCTGAATCGCGTAACGAAATGGACCAGGTAGTAGTAATTGGTTATGGTACCCAGAAAAAGCGCGATGTTACCGGTTCGATAGTAACGGTTACAGAAAATGCGTTGCGCGAAGTACCCGCCTCCAACCTGCAACAGGCCTTACAGGGAAGGGCAGCCGGTTTGGAAATACAAAAAACAGGTACTACGCCAGGCGCCGGTGCGGTGATAAGAATAAGAGGTGAAAGATCAATCACCGGTTCAAACGACCCGCTGATTGTACTGGATGGTATTCCCTTTGAAGGTGGTAACTTAAACGATATTAACCCCGATGATGTAGCTTCTATTGATGTATTGAAAGATGCCTCTGCCACCGCTATTTACGGTTCAAGAGGTTCAAACGGTGTTATTCTTATTTCAACCAAACGCGGCCGCTCAGGCGAAAGCCGCCTTTCGTACAACGGTTATTATGGTATTACCTCAGTTCGCACAAGATATAATGTATACAGCCCGCAGGAATATATTGGCCTCAGGGATTTGGCCGGTTTATATCCTTACATGCCCGAAGAAGTAACGGCTATACAAAAGGGCACTTCCACCAACTGGCAGGACCTGATGTATAAAAACGGCTTCATTACCGACCAGAACCTTACTGCGGCCGGCGGTAATAACGGCAGCACCTGGTCGCTGGGCGGTGGTTATTACAAAGAAACCACTGTTATACCCGGACAGGACTATACCCGCTACTCGTTACGCGCTACCATCGATGCCAAAATAAGCAATCGCTTTAAGATTGGTTTAAACACACTCAACACCGTACAGGTAACCAACGGTTCACAATTTGTAAACCCCATGTTCCCGATACTTAGCTTAAGCCCTTTAATGCCGGCTTATGATAGTGCAGGCAACATTATAAAATCGCCCACCGGCAATACCGACGACCGCGTTGGCCAGTACAGTCCGCTGTATTTAAAACAAAATAACAACAACTGGGTTGACCGTGTTCGCCGCTTAAGAACCTTCAACTCGCTGTATGCCGAATACCAGATTATACCCGGTTTGAAATACCGTTTGAATGTAGGACTTGATTACCGCCAGCAGGAAAGCGACCAGTTTAAAAGCTCCGACAAAGTGTTGGCGCCAAGCTACTTCAGACCGCAACAAGGCAACACGGCCAGCGTAAACAATGCCGAAGGCTGGGGCTATACCCTCGAAAACATTCTTACCTACGATAAAATAATTGCCAAAGACCATAAAATAAGCGTAACAGCGCTGTACAGTTACCAGGAAGATCATTCGCACAATACGTATGTAAGCAAAGACTCCATCGACGAGGACTTTATACAGTTTTATAACCTGAGCCAGGCCAATGCCTCTAACGCAGTTAAGCCTGTTACCAGCGGTAGCGAAAGTTCCTTTGCCCTGTTATCATACATGCTGCGTGCAAACTATTCTTATAAAGATAAATACCTGTTAACTATCACCGGCCGTGAAGACGGCTCATCGCGCCTGGCGCCGGGTAACAAATATCACCAGTACCCGGCCCTTTCGGCAGGCTGGAATATTACCAACGAAAACTTCATGCAAAACATTCACGAAATCACTTCGCTGAAACTACGTGCCGGTGTTGGTCAAACCTCTAACCAATCCATTAGCCCCTATGCATCACTGGGTTCCGTATCGCCCAGCAATGGCATTGGCGGTACGGGCGGCAACATACGGTATAACTATGGCCCCAATACCATAGTAACCGGTTATTCCGTACTCAGCCTGCCCAACAGCACCTTAGACTGGGAGTATACCAAAACCATCAATGCCGGTATTGACTTTTCGATACTCAACAACCGCATTACCGGTAGCATTGACTGGTATAATTCGCACACCAATAAAATACTGTATAGTATTGTGTTACCCACCACCTCTGGTGTGGCAGCCCCCTACCTCACCAATATTGGTGAAATGCGCAACAGGGGTTATGAAATCAGTATATCCAGCAACAACATCACCCACAGCAACAACTTTACCTGGGTTACCGATATCAATATTTTTGCCAACCGCAATAAACTCTTAAAACTTACCAGTGGTTTTACAAAAGACATAGGCAGTCAGCTGTTTTTGGGTGAACCTCTAAGCGCCATTTACGATTATAACAAACTGGGTATATGGCAAATTAACGAAGCACAACAGGCAGCCAGCTTTGGCAACCTGCCCGGCGATATTAAAATGGAAG
>Ga0207102_1188_pt1 | contig 11429 bp, 8 predicted proteins | sample Alteio_BWMinHeat_80_FD_153573 | JGI IMG/M metagenome (GOLD analysis project Ga0207102, IMG submission 153573) | Enriched cells from forest soil in Barre Woods Harvard Forest LTER site, Petersham, Massachusetts, United States -... | ecosystem: Environmental > Terrestrial > Soil > Temperate forest >... | reverse complement strand
AATGACCTCCAAAATTACCGCCAGCTGATCGAAAAGATTGGTCTCAGAAAATAAACAAATTCCCAACATATTAAAGTTGGGAATCATTTTTTCAGAAACCTTATTATCGTCACTCAACCGTTCCAGGAACCCTCCTGCTTATTGTTCAGAACGATTTATTTCAAATGATTCAATATGTTATCACAGCCTTTAAGTGTAACCTTTACAGTTGGTGAAGGATTACCTATTACGATTGAAACAGGAAAACTCGCCCGCCAGGCGGATGGTGCAGTAACTTTGCGCCAGGGAAATTGCATCATACTGGCTACAGTAGTTGCCAACAAGGAAGCCAGGGAAGGGCAGGATTTCTTTCCGCTTTCTGTAGATTACCAGGAGAAATTTGCCTCAGCCGGAAGAATCCCGGGTTCATTCTTTAAGAGAGAATCCAGGCTCAATGATTATGAAGTACTGACCAGCCGGTTAATTGACCGGGCCCTGCGTCCCTTATTCCCCGAAGATTATTTCTGCGATGTACAGGTTCTGGTAACCCTGATTTCCAGTGACTCTGAAATTATGCCGGATGCTTTAGCAGGACTTGCCGCTTCGGCAGCTCTGGCAGTCTCTGATATTCCCATTAAAGAAGTGATCAGTGAAGTAAGAATTGCCAAACTGAATGGAAAATATATTATCAATCCAACACGTATCGAACTGGAAAACTCTTCGCTTGAATTCCTAATCGCCGCAACAGATAAAAATCTGCTGATGGTGGAAGGGGAAGCCAATGAGTGCAGCGAAGATGAGCTGATCGGCGCTCTTCAGATTGCACATGATGCGATAAGAGTACAGATAAAGGCACAGTTGGAGCTTCGTGAAAAAGTTGGTATCAAGGAAAAAAGAGACTATAAAAAACCAGAAACAAATGAAGAACTGAATACGAAAGTGCAGGCCTTCGCCAAAGAAAAAATTTACCAGATCTCCAAGGCAGGAAGTTCAAAACATCAGCGCAGTGAGGCATTTGACCAGCTTAAGAAAGAACTGATAGAAAGTCTGGGTACTGAAGCATCTGATACAGATAAAAAGCTTGCCAAAAAATATTATGCTGATCTGCAATGGGAGATAGTTCGCAATATGATCGTGGATGAAAGAATAAGGCTGGACGGTCGTAAGTTGGATGAAGTGCGACCGCTGGAAATGGAAACTGATCCTTTACCAACTCCGCATGGATCGGCTTTGTTTACGAGAGGTGAAACCCAGTCTCTTACTACCGTTACGCTCGGCACACCCCTGGATGAACTTCTGGTGGAAAGTGCAGCTAAATCTGACTATTCAAAATTTATACTTCATTATAATTTCCCTCCGTTTTCAACAGGAGAGGTAAAAATGATGCGGGCACCTGCAAGACGGGAAGTAGGTCATGGTAATCTTGCCATGCGCTCACTGAAAAAAATGATGCCGGGTAAGGATTATCCATATACGGTTCGCGTGGTAAGTGATGTTTTGGAATCCAATGGATCTTCTTCCATGGCAACAGTATGTGCAGGATCTTTAGCGCTGATGGATGCAGGAGTTCCATTTCATAAACATGTAAGTGGAGTTGCCATGGGACTCATCACAAGGAATTCGGATAATAAATATGCGGTACTCACTGATATACTCGGAGATGAAGATCATCTGGGCGATATGGATTTTAAAGTAACCGGAACCCGTGATGGTATTTGCGGAGTACAGATGGATATCAAGGTTGACGGACTGAGTATGGATACAATGCGGGAAGCGCTTGAGCAGGCACGCAAAGGAAGATTACATATACTGAATGCCATGTATGAATGCATTCCCACAGCGAGACCTGAAGTAAAACCTCACGCGCCGAGAATGGAGAAATTGTTTATTGATAAAGAATTCATAGGGGCAGTAATCGGGCCAGGCGGAAAGATTATTCAGGAAATTCAGAGAGAAACAGGCGCTACCATTAATCTGGAGGAAGTTGGGAACCAGGGCGAGGTAAGCATTTTCAGTCCTTCCAAGGAAGGCCTGGATAAAGCCGTAGCCTGGATCAGGGGAATCGTTGCAGTTCCTGAAGTAGGAAGTGTATATGAAGCAAAAGTAAAATCTGTAATGCCATATGGTGCATTTGTAGAATTCCTTCCAGGTAAGCAAGGGCTTCTGCATATCAGCGAAATCAGCTGGAAGAGACTGGAAACAATGGATGGTGTTTTAAATGAAAATGACATGGTGAAAGTTAAACTGATCGGCGTTGATAATAAAACAGGGAAATTCAAGCTAAGCCGCAAAGTGCTGATGCCAAAACCAGAGGGCAGACCACAGGAACAGGATAAAGCGTAAGGCGTAAGGCGTAAGGCGTAAGGCGTAAGGCGTAAGGCGTAAGGCGTAAGGCGTAAGGCGTAAGGCGTAAAGCGTAAAGCGTAAAGCGTAAAGCGTAAAGCGTAAAGCGTAAAGCGTAAAGCTGAAATTTTCCGGACAGAAAAGATAGAGAATTATTTAAAGCATCCCTAAACGAATGGATGCTTTTTTAATTAAATATTTTCTCAGATAAATAAACTTGATTAAAATTTCCAAATTAGTTTTAGGCTTTCGGCTTTAGGCTTTAAGCTTTAAGCGTTAAGCTTTACGCTTTACGCTTTACGCCTTACGCCTTACGCCTTAAGCTTTATGCCTTACGCCTTACGCCTATGAACAGGTACTTACAAATCAACATTGATACAAAGGATGATGAGGAATCGGATATCCTGGTTGCAAGATTGAGCCAGGCCGGGTTTGAAGGTTTCGAAGAAGAACCTTATAAACTTCATGCATATATTCCTGAATCCTTGTTTGAAGTATCGAAGGTTGAAAAAATAATTGCCGAGATAAAAGGCATGGCTGATCCGTATCATGTATTCTTCACAACTGAAATTATAGAACCACGTAACTGGAATACGGAATGGGAAAAAGATTTTGAACCCGTCATAGTAGAAAATTTTTGTGCCATCAGGGCCGATTTTCATCAACCATTCCCCGGTCTGCCATACGATTTGATTATAACCCCTAAAATGAGTTTTGGTACAGGTCATCATGCTACCACCTATATGATGGTAGCGGCCATGAAAGATCTGGATTTCAACAGGCATACAGTATTAGATTTTGGCACGGGTACGGGAGTTCTGGCTATTTTGGCCTGTAAACTTGGAGCTGAATCTGTTCTTGCCATCGATTCAGATGAATGGAGTATCAGGAATGCGACAGAGAATATAGCAGTCAATACATGCAGTCGTATTCTTGTAGAGCAAAAAGATTTCCTGTCAGATACAGGGCAGTTTGACTTTATTCTGGCCAACATAAACCTTCAGGTGATACTGGAGAACATGGACTTTTTACGACAACATTTGAATCGATCAGGCGTTTTTATAGGGAGCGGTGTCCTTGCTTCTGATGAAGAAAAGATCAGAATAAAGGCCAATACAGCAGGTTTTACGATGGATCGTCTGATGACAAAAGACAATTGGATGTGTTTCAGATTAAAAAATCAGTGATGCCTGCGAGATCGCCCATGTTTAATAGCTTTTTTTTGTTAATTTTGAAATCCAAGTATTCCTGCCGTCCATGAAGGAAGTTCTATTTATCCTGTTTGCCTATCTGATAGGTTCCATACCAACGGCAGTATGGATCAGTCGTTATTTTTTTGGTGTTGATATCCGCGATTATGGCAGTGGTAATTCAGGCGCAACCAATACTTTCAGGGTCCTGGGTGCAAAATGGGGTTGTATTGTAATGTCCGTGGATGTGTTGAAAGGGGTTATAGCCACCAGTCTGTATATAGTCCTTCCGTTTTATATGCATAATGAATGGGACAGGACCAATCTTATGGTCGGATTAGGTCTTGCCGCCGTGGTAGGCCATATATTTCCACTCTGGGCTGATTTCAGGGGCGGGAAAGGGGTTGCAACCCTGTTTGGAATGATCCTGGCCATACAGCCGCTGGTGGCTTTGTATTGCGTGGGAGTCTTTCTGCTTTGTCTTTACCTTACCCGTTTTGTTTCACTTAGTTCAATACTTGCCAGTATCGCGTTTGCTGTATTGATTCTCTTCATTTTTAATGAAAAGGAGCCACTTTACAGGGCCTTTGCCATTGCAGTAGCTTTGCTTGTAATACTGACCCATCAGAAGAATATCAGCCGGCTGCTAAGAGGGAGCGAAAGCAAGATCCCTATTTTAAAGTACCGTGACAAAAAAAGGCCCAGGAGGCCAGGCTCGCATATCTGATCCATCAGTTGTATAGCGCAGTCATTCAATCTATTACCCTTCATTACCCTGAGAAGAACGTGTAAATACCCTTTTTGATGGTTATCCTGAGTAAAATGATCATTTTCTTTTACTTATGGGTTAGATTTTTGTACCTTTGCAGCCCCTGAAGGCGATTCCGCAAACTAAATTCATCAAGCATGTCATTAACTTTATTGGAAAAGTTAGAGCTCAAAGAAGAAAAAAGTGTTTTAATTCAGGGTCTTCCTTCATCTATTGAGAAGCAGTTTGCAAAACTGGCTTTTGCAAAGAATGTTACACCGCTTCTCAAGATCAGGAAAATCGACTTTGCCCTGGTATTTGCTGTGAATGAAACCCAGTTAAAGGGAATCATTCATGAAGTATTGCCAGCTCTTGGTAAAGGAGGCAAGTTTTGGGTGGCTTATCCTAAAACCAGTTCGAAGATTGCAACTACCCTGAACCGTGAATGCAGCTGGTCCTGTATTACAAATGCAGGTTTCCTGGGTATCAATGAAATCACCCTGGATCATGTGTGGACGGCTACGCGATTTGAAAAAGTTGCTGTAGGCGCTGCTGTCTCAAGCCGTAAAGCAGAGGCATTGGTCGGCTGATATGATCGCTTATCGTTGATCGATACAGGTTAATCGATATACGATATTCGATAAAAAAGTTCCATCATATTTTAACGATTACGGTTCCTGATTTTCCCATCAGTTCTTTTTCCATTTGTTTCAAGTGGGACTGCGTTTGTATCAGTAATGTCTGTTCTTCCGAATTTTTGGATTTTTCCAGATCTTTCTGGTTCATTTCCATTAAACGACGGATTTTTCTGAGTTTCATATACACCAGGGTAGATTCAACTTCTTCCAGATACAATTCATTTCTGGTAGGGATTTTCCCCTCATAATGGCGTTTCCAGTTTTCACTGACTTCGTAGGGGAAGTCCATGATGGAAACAACAAGTGCGCCCAGTTCCTGATCTTCGTGGTATAAAAAATTCCGTGCTGTTGGTTCCAGTTTTTGGTCATACCAGGTTTTATATAATTTAAGAATCCTGACAAGATTCTTATTATCAAACATTTCATCGTCTTCAAATTCAGGCAATAAATAATCCGCTACGCGTTTTTCACCATCCCAGGATTTCAAACCGAATTCAAGGAGCGAGCGGATGATGGCACGTTCCTGTTGTTCATCACGATTCAGCAGTTCATTCAGTTCTTCATCAATGAAAATCTTTTCAGCCTGATTAATATCTGATAGAGATTCCTGTATTGTTGTTTTATTCTCAAATTTTCCGATTCTTTCCCTGATGAATTTATTTACAAGTGTATTCAAACCATTTTCATCAATTTTCAGGAGTTCGGATGATCGCCTGATATAATCCTGCTGACGGGTAAAATCTTCGGCTTTATTTATTCTTGAAATGGTTTCAGCTATCTGGTTTACCAGTTGTGCTTTTTTGTTGCTGTCGCTAGAAACACTGGATAGTGAAGTTTCCAGTTGGAATAAAATAAAGTCTTTCTTATTCGAATTAATAAAATCTCTGAAAGCAGCGGCACCGATTTTACGTAAATAGCTATCCGGATCTTCCTGTCCCGGAATTAATACAAGTTTAACCTGAAGACTTTCTTCAAAAGCCAGATCCATTCCACGCTGAGCCGCCTTGATTCCCGCCGCGTCTCCATCATAAATGATCGTCAGGTTCGACGTATATTTTTTAATGAGTCTCAACTGATCCGGTGTCAATGAAGTGCCTCCGCTGGCAACTACATTTTCAATTCCTGCCTGGTGAAGAGCTATCACATCAGTATATCCTTCTACCAGTAAACATTCATCAGCTTTATCAATGGCCTGCCTTGCAAAATAAGACCCATAGAGCAGTTTGCTTTTTATATAGATCTCATTTTCCGGCGTATTGATATACTTGGGTGCACGATCATTGTTACGAATCAATCGTGCACCGAAGCCTGCAATTTTTCCGATAGCACTATGTATTGGAAAAATGATCCTTCCCCGGTAATTATCCATGAGCTTCCCATCCCGAATAACCATGAGCCCGCTTTTTTGCAGGAGCTCCTGATTATATTGACCGGCGATAGCTGCCAAAGCAAAAGCATCCGGCGCGGACGGATTATAACCCAGTTGAAATTTTTCGATGGTCACAGCGTTGAACCCACGTTCCTGCAGATAACTTAATCCGATATTTTGCCCTTCTTCATCGTTTAGTAAACGATCACTGAAAAATTTTTGCGCAAATGCATTCAGGATATAGAGGCTGTCTGCCGTCTGTTGCTGAATTTTTATTTCCGGACTGAGTTCAGATTCTTCAACCTCTACATTGTAGCGGTTTGCCAGCCATTTCAGTGCTTCAACATAAGAGAATTTCTCATGCTCCATGAGGAAGCTGATGGTATTACCGCTTCTTCCGCAACCGAAACATTTATAGATTTCCTTTGTGGGAGAAACCGTAAAGGAGGGGGTCTTTTCATTATGAAATGGGCAAAGTCCAAGGTAGTTGGCTCCCCTTTTTTTCAATTTCACGAATCCGCCAATAATTTCTGTTATATCGATTCGGCTGAGTATCTGCTGTATGGTCTGAGGTGATATCAAAAAGAAAGTTTGAGCTTCGAATGTAAGGTAAAAAAAAGCATCTTTACAGGCTTTAAAATTAGTTCAATGGATTCCAGTCTGCTGGTGATTAATCACTTGTGTGTTAACATAACCGAGAAAAAAATTCTGCAAAATATTTCACTTAAAATAAAAAAGGGCGAACAGTGGGTAATCTTTGGCGAAGCTGGAACAGGCAAAACTGTACTTGGCCAAACCCTTGCGGGAAATCATGCTTTTTCCGGAATGATTGATTTTAAAGATTATGATAAAGGCGCCGGCCAAAATAATGTCATGGTAGTTGAGCAGCAACATCGTTTCAGAAACCTTCAGAATCAATCAAATTTTTATTATCAGCAGCGATATAACGCTTTTGATGCAGAAGCTACGATTACAGTAGAGGAAGACATTTCCTCTTATAATGAAACTGGATACGGACATTTATCAAAGACAGATCTGTTGGTAACTTTTCATCTGACTACCCTGTTAAAAGAACCTTTGATACAATTGTCGAATGGAGAGAATAAAAGGTTACAGATTTTAAAAGCCGTTCTCGGTTTTCACCAGCTGCTAATACTGGATGAGCCATTTACAGGATTGGATCCGGACGGACGCCGTTTGCTGGATGATATTCTATCTTTTTTGTCTGATTCCGGCCAGCAACTCATGCTTTTGACAAGCAGGGATCATATTCCAATCTGTTTTAACAGATATGCATTGCTTAAAAACGGTGAGCTTTCCATTATCAAAAGTCACGAATATATCAGCATGGAAGAAAATGCGCGATTTAAAAATGAACAATCAAATCAAAAAATTTTAAAAGAATTTCCTTCTGCGATTTTATTTTCTTATCCTGATTATAATTACGCTGTGCGAATGCAGGATGTTTCAATCAGGTATGGCGAAAAAAATATTCTGGAGGCAATAAACTGGGAAGTGGAAAAGGGAACCTGTTGGTCCCTTACCGGCCATAATGGTGCAGGTAAATCGACTTTATTAAGTCTGATTACCGGCGACAATCCGCAGGCTTATGCTAATAATATTTATTTGTTTGACCGGAAAAGAGGATCAGGAGAAAGCATTTGGGAAATAAAACAGAAAATTGGATATCTGTCGCCCGAGCTTCATCTTTATTTCGATCCATATGCAACTGCATTCAGCGCTCTTGCCTCGGGTTTATTTGATACGATCGGTTTGTTTCGGCAAATGAATTCATTACAGGAAAAACTTGTGCACGAATGGTTGGAATTTCTGGATTGTACAATTTATTCCAATTCGTTATTGACAAGTCTGCCTTCAGGCGCACAGCGGCTGATCCTGCTCGGACGTGCCATGATTAAAACGCCGCCACTGCTGGTATTAGATGAGCCCTGTCAGGGACTGGATGGGTCTCAGACAGCATTTGCCTTAAAGACTATAGACCGCTATTGTGCGCAGTATGATGCAAACCTGATTTTTGTCAGCCATTATTTAAAGGATTTCCCTCATTGTATTACCCATTCTTTACAATTGGAAAATGGAGTGATTGTATAACATATTGATATTCAGACTAAAATAAGCTAAAAAGAAATACTCTGACGGGAAGGTGTAAAAACGGGCAGGGTAATTCCGAAAAACTGTAAATTTGTGGTCCTGCAGTCCACTTACTATCCCGCAAAATTCTGCTGCAGTCGTTTCTTACTTCCCATTAATTCTAACGTCAATACTGAGATAATTTTTAAAACTGTGTAGTATGTATTCTTATGCCCTGTTAGAAAAAAATTGTTACTATCTGATCCAGGAAACGGAGGAGTCTCCCGTGAGTCTGATAAAAGTGAATTTGGAAACAGAACAGTGTATGTATGTATCCAGGTATGCGGATGAACAATTAAATGAATGGAAGAAGAAAGGAGATCAGATTTTCGACATTCTTGAACTTGTGAGCGATGATAAAATAAAAGACTGGGAATCGATTTATAATGATAACCAGGGATCTTATAACTATGAAGAAGATGAAGATTAAAAATGCTCTTCCCTGAACTTCTTAATTGCAAATTTCCAAAGACCATAGGAGATCAGCCCCGCGGCCATACAAATGCTGAAATAATTTATAAATGTTACATAGGGAAGATTAGCCTGAAGTACAACCCTGCTCGACTGCAGATAATTGAAATAAAATGTTACCGGGAATAAACCATAGTAAAAAATAAAACCGGCGTTTACAAATACCATTACATTCTCTGAAGATGAATGTTCAATATTTCTCAGATAAAGGCTGATTCCCCAGATATTCAGGACAAGGCAAATCAGACTGCCAACTCCAATGATAATATCGTTTGAATCAAAATTAAATCCTTTCCATGCTATCATCAGGGCCTCAAAAAAAATAAAACCTATCAGCAGGTAAAGGAAGAATTTTTTCTTATAAAAAAAGTAGAAGAACAGAATAATAAGCGGGGCATCAATAAGATTATAATATAAAGTAATCTGATTGGTAATAGAATTATACCAGGTCCAATGAAATATTTCCGGTGTATAAGTGATTCCATTGATGGTCCAGAAAAGGGCGACAATCAGATAAGATCTGTCGGGACCAAGTTTTTTCCACCAGTAAAGGCAAATCGGAACGAAACAAAATGTCACGGCCAGTATCGAAAACATCTGGTTCAGGTACGGAATGATACCGGTTTTCAAGGGTTAAAGTTTATGCTATAATAGCGTTAAATCAGGGGTTTTAGTATAGGTAAAACTACTTGGTTTTGTACTCAAATTACTGATGAAATAAATCGGCGGAATACCACTAAAAATCAGGGAATCAATTTACTAAAGACAGTGTTATTCACAAGTCTGCGTAATTCGTGCAGGTCTTCAAACAACAGATTTAACTATATTTGCGACCATTCATTATGGCAGAAAACAAACAAGATTTATTCGAATATACCGAAGAATCCATCCGCTCCCTCGATTGGAAAGAACATATCCGGTTAAGACCTGGTATGTATATCGGTAAACTTGGAGACGGCAGCAGTGCTGACGATGGTATTTATGTATTGGTGAAAGAAGTGGTAGATAATTGCATAGATGAATACACCATGGGCTATGGAAAGCATATAGATGTAGTCATTGAAGAAAAGATGGTTACCATCCGGGATTTTGGAAGAGGAATTCCTCTCGGAAAAGTAGTGGATGTTGTGAGTAAGATCAATACCGGTGCTAAATACGACAGCAAGGCATTTCAAAAAGCAGTCGGACTGAATGGAGTGGGCACAAAGGCAGTCAATGCACTTAGCCAATCATTTGTAGTTGCCGCATTCCGTGATGGAAGGGAAAAACGGGCTTCATTCTCCAGAGGAAACCTGGTTAAGGATTTTAAAGAAACAAAATCAGAGGAACCTAATGGCACCCTCGTTGAATTTGTTCCTGATGAAAATATCTTTAAGAATTTTCATTTCATTAATGAATACCTGGATAATCAATTCTGGAATTATTGTTACCTGAATGCCGGTCTTGTAATCAATTATAATGGTAAGAAATATCTTTCCAGGAACGGGTTACTTGACCTGCTGAAACGAAAGACCAATGAAGATGAACTATGTTATCCGATCATCCATTTAAAAGGAGATGATATTGAAGTTGCCATAACTCACAATAATGATTATGGGGAAGAAATTTTCAGTTTTGTCAATGGCCAGTATACAACGCAGGGAGGAACCCATCAACAGGCTTTCCGGGAAGCTTTTGTGAAAGTTGTGCGCGATTTTTATAAAAAGGATTATGAAGCTGCCGATATCCGCCAAAGCATAACAGCGGCGGTTTCGGTACGTGTCATCGAGCCAATATTTGAATCTCAAACCAAAACAAAACTTGGCAGCCAGTTTATGCAGGAAGGCGGTGCCAGCATGAAAAACTTTATTCATGATTTTCTGGCACGGGAACTTGACAATTTTCTGCATAAAAATCCTTCTATCGCTGATTCACTGAAAAAACGAATTGAACAAAGTGAAAAAGAAAGAAAGGAATTGTCCGGAATTCGCAAACTGGCAAATGAAAGGGCAAAAAAAGCAAACCTGCACAATAAAAAACTGAGGGATTGCCGTGTGCATTATAATGAAGAGGCATCAGGTAAAGACAAAAACCTTATACTTGAAAAACAGAAAGAATCCACCATTTTCATTACTGAAGGGGATTCTGCAAGTGGTTCGATTACTAAAGTTCGCAATGTGGAAACCCAGGCAGTGTTCAGTTTGCGCGGTAAACCGTTAAACTGTTTTGGTCTTACAAAGAAAGTTGTATATGAGAATGAAGAATTCAATCTTTTGCAACATGCATTAAATGTAGAGGATGGCATAGAAGGACTTCGCTATAATAATATTGTGGTCGCTACAGATGCTGATGTGGATGGCATGCATATCCGTTTACTGCTGATGACATTTTTTCTACAGTTCTTCCCGGACCTTGTAAAAAACAATCATGTTTATATCCTGGAAACTCCGTTGTTCCGGGTGCGCAATAAACAGGAAACGATTTATTGTTATGATGAAACGGAAAAACAGAGTGCTATAAAAAAACTTGGCAGTAAACCGGAGATTACCAGATTTAAAGGT